>Ga0068859_100003907_pt1 | contig 15207 bp, 7 predicted proteins | sample KBSSwiS22_FD_66585 | JGI IMG/M metagenome (GOLD analysis project Ga0068859, IMG submission 66585) | Switchgrass rhizosphere microbial communities from Kellogg Biological Station, Michigan, USA - KBS Switchgrass S2-2 | ecosystem: Host-associated > Plants > Roots > Rhizosphere > Soil ...
AGACTTATGAAGAAGAATACAAAAAGAAACCGGGCGAATGGCGCTACGATGTAAACAAAGATGAAATTTATAAATACTGGGATGACCGGATAAAAGAATCAGTGAATTATGAATCTGTTTTTACCGTTGGTATGCGTGGTGTGCATGATGGCAGCATGCCCGGCCCAAAAGACCCCGATGAAAAAGTAAAATTATTAGAGCAGATCATTTCCGACCAGCGGGAGATACTGCAACATAATTTTAAAAAATCTCCCGATGCACTGCCGCAAATATTTGTGCCTTACAAAGAAGTATTGAGTTTGTACAGGAGGGATATGAAATTACCTGATGATGTAACCATCATCTGGCCGGATGATAATTACGGGTACATAAGACAATTACCCAATGAAGAAGAACAAAAAAGAAGCGGAGGTAATGGTGTGTATTATCATTTGTCTTACTGGGGTAGCCCGGCAGATTATTTATGGTTGAGTTCTATGTCACCTTCATTGATAGGTTACGAAATGAAAAAGGCTTACGATTACAACACTAAAAAATTATGGGTGTTTAATGTGGGAGATTTAAAACCTGCGGAAATGGAAATACAATTTGCAATGGATATGTCTCATGATATCAACACTTACAATGCAAAAGATCCTGATGCCTATATCAACAACTGGGCAGTTGAAACTTTTGGTAAGGCCAATGCAGCGCCAATAGGAAGAATAAAAAAACTGTATTACGAATTAGCGGCCTCTGGCAAACCCGAACATTTAGGCACATTAACTTATACAGCAAAAGAAATTGACGACAGGATGTTGCTTTGCGAAAAGCTGATTGCAATGGTAGATAGTTGTACTGAAAAGATCAGCAAAGAATTGTATCCGGCATATTATCAATTGATATGGTATCCTGTACAATCAGCCTGTTTTATGAATTATAAAGTTTTGCGGGAGCGGTTGGCAACAATTGAATTCAATAAAAACAACAATGAAGAAGCTAAAATAAATGCACAATTTGCCAGCACGGCTTTCCAGGCTATTCAGAATTTTACGGAGCGGTACAACAGGTTTATATCAGCAGGTAAATGGAATGGTATGATGAGTTATCACCCAAGAGACCAGAAAATATTTAATGCACCATTGCCATTTGATAGTTTAAAAACTATAACAGATTCTGCGATTGTTAAAAAAGAAATTAAGGAAGCACAACGGGTGAAAATAATTACAGCGAAGCAATTGTATGATAATAAGAATACCATTAACTGTTCTTTGTTGCCCGAAGTAGGCATTAGTAACGCAGGGCTTTACAGTACAGAATCTTCAGGTGTTATCAGTTACAAAATGCCATTGACAAACGGCAGCTATACAATAATTGTAAAATGCCTGCCAACATTTGCAATGGAAAAAGAAAGACAATTGAATTACACCATCGCAATAAACAATGAACCTGCTCAAACGGTGAACGTAAATGCAGAAGCTGAAACTGCTGTGTGGAAAGAGAATGTGTTGAGAGGATATTCGCTGGGTGCAAGCGTGCATGTGATCGCAAAAGACACGCCAGGAACGATCACCATTTCGTTGAAGAATAAAAATTTGGTCATCAGTCAAATTGAAATGTATAAAAACTAATAGATGAGAAAAAGCCTTTTTGCTGTACTAATTGTTTTAACCGGGTTACAAAGTTTGGCACAGACCAAACAAATTCAATATCTCTCTGGTACTGATACCAAACACAGTGTACAATGGGATTTTATGTGTACTGCAGGCCGCAACAGCGGTGCATGGAAAAAAATTGAAGTCCCCAGTTGCTGGGAACAACAAGGCTTTGGCAATTATAATTACGGAAGAGATTATAAAACCAACGGAAAGAATTTTCGTTTTTATGATGAGAAGGGTATGTATAAATATACTTTCAAAGTGTCACCATCATGGAAAGATAAACTGGTGAATATTGTTTTTGATGGCAGCATGACAGATACTGAAGTAAAGATAAATGGCAAGATTGCGGGAGCAGTTCACCAGGGCGCATTCTACCGGTTTAAATATGACATTACTTCTTTATTGTTTTTTGATAAACCGAACACACTCGAAGTAACCGTAAGTAAAATGAGTGCCGATGCCAGCGTGAACAATGCGGAACGTTTAGCCGATTACTGGATATTTGGTGGTATCTTTCGCCCGGTATTCTTAGAAGCCACACCCAAACAATACATCGATCGTATTGGTATTGATGCAAAAGCAGATGGAAAATTTGCGATGCAGGTATGGCCGAAAAATCTTTCGCAGAACGCATCAGTAATAACCACATTAACTGATGCTAATAAAAAAATAATCGGCACAATAAAAACTGCTGTTGCAAAAACGGATGAAAATATTATTGTCAATACCAATGTTGCCAATATAAAAAACTGGACATCAGAAAGTCCAAACTTATATAATGCCAATGTTGTATTGCAGGATGCAGCAGGAAAAAAACTCTATGAGCTCAATGAAAAATTTGGTTTTCGTACTATAGAGATACGTTATGGTATGGGTGTGTACATCAACGGTATGCAGGTAAAATTCAAAGGCACTAACCGCCATTGCTTTTGGCCTGAAACTGCGAGAGCGTTGAGCGAAGATCAGCAATTGAATGATGCATTGCTGCTAAAAGAAATGAACATGAATGCTGTGCGTTGTTCTCATTATCCGCCGGATGAATATTTTTTAAAGGTTTGTGATAGCATCGGCATCTATGTTTTAGATGAATTGTCTGGTTGGCAAAAAGCTTACTCCACCAAGGCGGGAGAACCGTTGGTAAAAGAAATGGTGCTACGTGATATGAACCATCCTTCCATCATCTTCTGGGATAATGGTAACGAAGGTGGCACCAATAAAGAACTGGATGATGATTTTACACAGTGGGATTTTCAAAAACGCCCTGTTATTCATCCGCATCATCGTCCGGGCAACCAATTCAATGGTATCGATTGTAATCATTATGAAGATTATTACAGCACACAAAAAATCTTGGCCGATTCACTCATCTATATGCCTACAGAATTTTTGCATTCGCAGGATGATGGTGGTGCAGGCGCTGCTATGGATGATTTTTGGAATTTGCATTGGAAGTCGCAAAAATCTGCAGGCGGTTTTATTTGGGCGATGATAGATGAATCCGTTGTGCGTACGGATATGAATAATGTACTAGATGCAAATGGATTAAATGCCAATGATGGCATCCTCGGTCCACACAGGGAAAAGGAAGGTAGCTTTTATGCACTGCGTGAAATTTTTTCTCCTATCAAATTAAATTTGCCTGTGGAATTGCCTGCCAATTTTAATGGACAAATTGAGCTGGATAACCGTTTCCATTTTACCAATGCCAGTCAATGCAGTTTCTATTGGGCGCTGGTAAATTACAGTAAACCATTCGACAGGTTTGATGGTTATGTGGTACAACAAAAAGGAATCATCACTGCACCAGATATTGCACCCACTAAGCAAGGTGTATTACAAATCAATCTTCCTGCTGAGTATAAAAATTATGATGCTTTGGTAATTGTGGCTAAAGATAATTATGGTAAAGAATTATACAAATGGACATCAAAAATAAAATCTAACGCTTCCATTGTCAGCAATTTTATAACTGCAAAAAATGATTCCACCACTGTAAGAGAAACGGATACGGTGTATACCATTAAAGGCGGCGATATCAGCATTACATTAGATAAAAAAACAGGTAATCTTGTAACAACAAAAAATATAAGCAGTGATTACATGTTATCTTTTAACAACGGGCCTGTGCTGGTAAAAGGCAATGCAGCTGTAGTAAGCAGCAAAACTTATAAAGAGAATAATGAACAGGTTGTGGAATTTACTTACAGCGGCAATATGCACTATACCAAATGGAAGATCAACGGTAGTGGCTGGGTAACGTTGGAATATGAATATAATATTGAAGGTGATCAGCCATTTTCGGGTATTAGTTTCAGTTATCCTGAAAATTATATTTTGTATAACCGCTGGCTCGGCAAGGGCCCCAGCCGCCAATGGAAAAATCGTATGCAGGGTACACCCGTAAATGTTTGGGAAAATTTATACAATGACACCAAGACGGGCTATGCACCAAATATTTATCCTGAGTTCAAAGGCTATTATGGTGAAGTAAACTGGATGGAGCTAAGTACTGTAGAAGGTAAATTCTATATCGTAAGTAAAGACAGTGCTTTGTTTGTTCGCCTCTTTGATTTTTATGCTTTGAGCGGACCAAAGCCGCACCCTGAATTACCTCCTGGCAATATTTCTTTTTTAGATTGTATTCCTCCAATAGGTACAAAGCTGGCAACAGGATTAAATATCAATACCAAATCATTGGGGCCGCAAAGTGAACTGAATCATTTAAGTGGTAATAAAAAACGTACGTTGTATTTTTATTTTGGTATGCCTAAAACCAGTGAGAGCAAAGAAAATTACAGCAGGCCTGCAGTGGATAATGTTTTTTAATTTTAAAAACAAAACTGGCTTATGAAAAGATCGTTTTTAATTTCCATGCTGCTCAGTGGTGTAAGCTCATTTACTTTTGCACAAACCAATTATGCTGTAAAACTTGCCGAAACCATCATGAATACTTACAAAGATTCTATGGTGGTAAAAAAATATGCCAGCCATTTAGAACAGGATAAGCAAATACCGCAAGGACAAACTGCGGAGCAGGCTCAGCAAAACCGTCCTGCCGTTTGGAATTATGAAATGGGAGTGGTGCTGACAGGGTTTGAAAAATTAGCTGTACTGCAATCTGATAATAAGTTTTCAAACTACAGCAAAAAAATAATTGATCATTTTATTACTGGTGAAGGTGCAATACTAACGTACAACATGGAAGAATATAGTTTGGACAATATTCCTTCCGGAAGGCAATTATTGCATCTTTACCAAATAACAAAAGAAGAAAAATACAAAACCGCTGCAACATTATTGTACAAACAATTGGCCTGGCAACCACGCAATAAAATTGGCGGCTATTGGCATAAATTAAAATATCCCACGCAAATGTGGCTGGATGGTTTGTATATGGCCGAACCGTTTGCCGCTGAATATGCAGCTATGTTTAACGACACAAAAAAATTTGATGATATTGTTAACCAGTTTGTATGGATGGAAAGATATAGCAGGAACAGTACAACTGGTTTATTGTATCATGGTTGGGATGAAAGTAAATTACAAAAATGGGCTGATCCAAAAACTGGTTTGTCGCAGGTGTTTTGGAGCAGGGCAATGGGATGGTACATGATGGCATTGGTAGATGTGCTGGATTACCTTCCTGCAAATTATAAACGCAGGGCAGAATTAATTGCTATTTTAAATCGCCTGTCAACAGCAATAATAAAATTCCAGGATGCAAAAGAAGGCGTGTGGTGGCAGGTAACTGATAAAGCTAACGCAGCATTAAACTATTTGGAATCATCTTCATCCGCCATGTTTTTATATGCGCTTGCAAAAGCGGTAAATAAAAATTACATCAGTAAAACTTTTTCTCCTCATATTATAAAAGCATATCATGGCATAATTAAAAATTTTGTAATACTTGATGCAGATGGAACAGTGCATTACACCAAAGCTGTTGCAGGCGCAGGTTTGGGCGGCACTCCTTACCGGGATGGCAGTTATGAGTATTATGTAAACGAACCTAAACGTGATGATGACTTAAAAGCCATCGGTCCTTTTATACAAGCTTGTATAGAATATGAGGTGTTGATAAAAAAGAAAAAAAAGTAATTATTTTGTATTACTATTGTTGTACCAAATACTAACGGTTTGCATGAGAAGCAACAAATAAGTGAACTGCAAAGTAAAATTGCATTGTACGATGATATGAAAGCGTACCAGGCTTTATATGAAATGCTTTTCAGCAAATTGAAGAACTATTGTTTCTCTTATGTAAAGTCTGATGAAGCTGCTGAAGAACTGGTATCAGATGTATTTATCAAGATCTGGCAAATACGCAATCGCTTACCAGAGATAGACAACCTGAAACTTTACCTGTACACCATCGCAAAAAATTTTTCTCTTAACTACATCACTAAAAATTTTAAACACCCGGTTACCAGTCTTGATGATATGGATATTGAACCCATGATCACTTTCGGTAATCCGGAAGAGCTTTGCATCTCTGCAGATATCATGCATCAAATAAGGGCTTGCATCCGTACGCTGCCACCACAATGCCGGCTTATTTTTCAAATGGTAAAGGAGTATGGCTTTACTTATAAAGAAGTAGCTTCTCATTTTAATATCTCTGTTTTAACAGTGCGTAACCAGGTATTTATTGCCACCCGTAAATTGGCGGAGATCATTCCGGCTTATATTTTTACCAAAACGGAGCATTCTGTAAAATTGTAACTCGTCCTCGTCTCTGACGAGGATGAGTTGGTTTTGAGACTTTGTCTCAAACTTGCAAGTCAGAGACTTGCAACCATTGCATCCTCGTCAGAGACGAGGACGAGAAAAAATATTTTTTTTCCTTTGGTACTTTTCCCAAACACTTCTTGTCTAATACAATATTACCATACAATATGAATGAAGAAAGAATATGGTTACTGCTAAGCTTGCAGCTTTCTAACGAAGCTACGCCCGAAGAAGTAACCGAACTGGAAACCCTTTTGCAACTGCATCCTGAACTGGATGCTAAAGCAAAGCTCATGAACAACCTTTGGCAGTCAAATGACGAAAATGCGGTGCAAAAAAATGTGCCTGCTGCTTTTGATAAGCATTTGCAGCGGTTAAGCAACCAGCTTACACCAGCCGTATTACAATTTGAAAATGCATCCGGTGAAGAACAGGATACCGAAAGTAAAGTAGTGCGGCTTCCTTCAAAGCGCAGGTGGTATTGGATTGCAGCTTGTATTGCCGGCGCATTAATATTTTTGGCCACCACTTTTTTCTCTGCCAATAAACCAAACAAAACGGCCAGGCTGGCAGAAAATACTGTAAGCACAAAAGCGGGTTCCAAATCAAAGATACAATTGCCTGATGGCACGCAGGTATGGTTAAATGCTGATAGCAAGATCGAATACAATGAAAACTTTAATGTAAAGCTGCGGGAAGTAAAACTAAGTGGCGAAGCTTTTTTTGATGTGGTAAAAAACAAAGAAAAGCCATTTATCATTCACACTTTGCAGATGGACGTAAAGGTATTGGGTACTGCATTCAATGTACGTTCTTACCCTGATGAATCCACTACTGAAACAGCCTTGTTAAGAGGCGCAGTAGAAATATCATTGCACAGCAATCCTGAAAAAAAATATTATCTAAAGCCCAATGATAAACTGGTGCTGAATAACAATATCACTGCACTTGCAGACAGTACAGCTACTGCAACACAACAGGATAATACAGATAAACAACTGGTGAAAATGAAAAAAGTGCATGTAGATAAAACGGAGAATGATATTACCGAAACCATGTGGGTAAAGAATAAACTGGCTTTTGATAACGAATCACTGGACAAAATTTTGGCCGAAACAGAACGCTGGTACAATGTGGATATAGAATTGAAGAATGAAAAAGTAAGATCATTCCGCTTTACCAGTGTATTTGAAAATAAACCCCTTACCGATGTTTTAGAAGCCTTATCCCTGGCAGCGCACCTGCATTACCAGGTAAAAGGATCCAGCGTAACCATTTGGTAATTTTTTTAGATACTTATTTTTTTAACGATCGTAAAAACCCAACTCAACTTGCTTATGACGAAATACCAATAACATTAAATGAAAACGGAGAATGTTGTAGCATTCCCCGTTCCTAAACTGCCGAGAACAAACGCTCTTGCAGGAGCGTCATTCATTAACAAATTCAAAACTAAGGTATGAAAAAAAACCGACGTAGCGTGCTGTGGTGCGCCACCTCTCCAATCGCCAAAACATTGCTGATTATGAAATTTATCATTGTTTTTACCTGTTGCTTTACATTTCAGTCCCTTGCAGGTAAATTGTATTCACAAGAAAAAATTTCACTGAATCTTGAAAATACCTCCTTGAAAAAGGTGCTCAAGATCATTGAAAGCCAAACTTCTTTTCGGTTTGTGTACAAGGATATCGACCTGTTAAATTGCGATAAAGTAAGTATTAAAGTACAGGATCAGCCAATTGAAAATGTGATCACTAAAATTTTAGCCAAAACACCGCTGGTATTTAAAGTAGTGGGCTATAACCTGGTGGTAATTGCCGATGAAACGGATAAGAAAGATGAATCCGAACAGGTTAAGGATATCACCATTACAGGTACAATTGTAAATGCCGCCAATCAGCCGATGTTTAAAGTAAGCATCGTGGAAAAAGGCACCACCAATGGTACCACAACAAAAGAAGACGGAAGTTTTTCAATCAATGTTTCCAATAAAGATGCTGTTTTAGTAATAAGTTATGTAGGTTATAAAGCGCAGGAAATTGCATTGAAAGGCCGCAATAATTTTTCTATTATTTTAGAAGAAGATAAAAAATCCATCGACGAAGTAATAGTGGTGGGTTATGGTGCAAAAAAACGGAGTGATATTACAGGTGCTGTAAGTTCAGTACCAAAAGAAAGATTATCACAGCTGCCTGTAACTAACGTTTTACATGCTATTGAAGGTTCTGTAGCAGGTGTAAACGTTACACAAACTTCGTCTGTGCCTGGTAGTTCGGCTGCTGTACTGATAAGAGGCCAGAATACGATCACTGCCGGTACAGGCCCGTTCATTGTAGTGGATGGTGTTCCTTTCAGCAAAACCGGTAGCGTTACCAATGATATTAATCCTAATGATATTGCATCAATAGAAATTTTAAAAGATGCATCAGCAACAGCTATCTATGGCGTAAATGGTGCTAATGGTGTAATACTCATTACTACTAAAAGAGGTACAACCGGTAAACCGGTTATTCGTTACAATGCCTATACTGGTTTAGATAATATTGCTCATACACTTAAACCATTGAGCCCCGCAGGATATGTACAAAAATATGCTGACTGGTATAAACAGGTAAATCCAACACAAACACAGGTAAATGTTTTACCCAATGCTTATGAAATAGCTAATTACAATGCAGGTAAAACTATTGACTGGGTTGATGAAGCCACACAACAGGGAAAGATACAAGACCATAACGTGAGTGTTTCAGGCGGAACAAAGGATATGCGGTATTACTTATCCGGCGAATACCTGAAACAACAGGGCCCGGTAAAAGGCTACCAGTATCACAGGGCAAGCCTGCGTACTAACCTGGATGTAAATGTTACCGACTACCTTACTGTTGGAACATCATTATCTTATGCCAATAACAATTATGATGGAGGAAGAGTGAATTTTTATTTGGCTGCAGCTATGAGCCCTTATGGTACAGAGTATAATTCATCAGGCGGTTATGAGATCTATCCAATGAACCCTGAATTATTATACGCTAACCCGATGCTGGGTTTAAATACCGACAGAATTGACCGCAGCAACAACCTTACCGGTAACGGATATGCGGAGTTAAAATTCAAAGGTATTTTACAAGGATTGAAATACCGCTTTAATGCAGGGTATACTTATGTAACCGCACGACAGGGCAATTACGCCGGAAGAAACGCCAACAATACATTGGGCAGCGCAAGCGCCTCCAGTTCAGAAACCAATAACTGGGTGGCTGAAAATATTCTTACCTATGAAAAAAATATTGGCCTGCATCATGTAGACTTTACAGGTTTGTACAGTTCGCAACAGCGAAATTATTTCACCTTTGGTGCAGCAGCAACAGGCTTTATCAATGATGAACTATCATTGAATAATTTGGGCGCAGGAGCTACTCAATCTGCCAGCTCTTACAGGGATAAATACGCACTGGTATCTCAAATGGGCCGGTTGAATTATGCTTACAACAGCAAATACCTGTTAACAGTAACTGCACGCCGTGATGGTTCTTCTGTTATGGGAAGCAATACCAACAAATATGGTGTGTTCCCTTCATTTGCTGCTGCATGGAATATAAGCAAAGAAACATTTATGCACAACCTAACGGTGATCGATAACCTGAAATTACGCACTTCTTATGGTAAATCCGGTAATGAGGCCATTTCAGTTTATGGAACTATTACTACCGATGGCTCTGTGCGTTTTCCTTTTGGTGGCACAAGCACTATTGGTGTATTAGCCAGCAACCTGGGTAATGCCAACCTGCATTGGGAAACTTCAAAAACTTTTAATGCCGGTATCGATTTTGGTGTGCTGCATAACAGGATCAACGGGTCCATCGATTTCTACCAAACAAAAACTGAGGGATTATTGTTAAGGCGTAATCTGCCCATTATTACCGGGTATAGTTTTGTGCTGGATAATCTTGGTGTTACAAAAAATAATGGAATAGAAATTACACTAAACTCCGATAATGTTACTACCAGTGATTTTAAATGGCAAACGAGTGTTGTATTCTCTTCTAATAAAAACAAGATCGTTGACTTGTATGGAGATAAAAAAGATGATTTGGGAAACCGCTGGTTTATTGGTAAACCCATTGGCGTAATTTATGATTACAAATTGCTGGGTGTATGGCAGGCTGGCGAAGACCGGTCACAAGTAGATCCTACAGCAAAAGATGGCGACCTGAAATTTGCAGATATTGACGGCGATAAAAAAATAACTGCTAATGATAAGATGATACTGGGGCAAACAGCACCTAAATGGATTGGCGGATTTACCAACACTTTCCGTTATAAAAACTGGCACCTGAGTATTTTTATACAAACCTTCCAGGGAGCGTTAAAAAACAATGTAACGCTTACTTATGCAGATGAAGCTGGCCGTATGAACATTCCTGCCGATGCAGGGTACTGGACAGCTGACAATAAAAATAACAGCAGGCCGGCATTAAGTTATACCAACACAAAAGGATATGGCTATCCGTCTGATAACAGTTATACCAGGATAAAAGATGTTACCCTTAGCTATGTTTTTCCGCAGGTATTGCTGGATAAAATTAAACTGGGCAGCCTTACGGTTTATGCCAGCGGCAGAAACCTGCACACCTTTACTAAATGGATAGGATGGGATCCTGAAAATAATTATTCTTTCAGGGGCTCCGGCGACTGGACGAATAACTATCCGCTTACACGTGACATTGTCTTTGGCGCCAACATCACTCTTCGTTAACCGAACCATTAAACTCTTTATAAATGAAAAAGAATATCATCATAAGTGTTGGAATAATTGCCATGCTGCAATTGTTTTCATCATGTAAAAAAACTTTCCTGGCAGAAGAAGTATATTCTGCCTATGCTCCGGAAACGTTAGCCGACTCATTGGGCTTTGAAGCTTCTGTTGTTGGCTTACAGAATCACCTGAGTAATTTCTTTAGCTATGCCGACCGCCAGGGATGGCCCAGCGTATGGCAGGCAGGTACAGATATTGCATTTGTGCCACCTACGCAAAAAGAAGGTATTGAAATTCCTTACTACGATTATAACCAATTAATTGCTACTGATGCCGCAGCATCGTACACCTGGAGCTGGGCTTACCGTATGATCAATAATGCCAATATCATTATCAGTAATGCTGATAATACCACCAGTGGTATGACGCAGACCAACAAAAACAGTATTAAAGCAGAAGCACTTTTTTTCAGGGCTTATGCCTATAATATTTTAACTACGCTGTATGGTAAAGTGCCGCTTGTTACAACACCACTTACTGCACCTAAAACAGATTTTGTAAGGTCATCGGTGGATAGTGTAAATAATCTTATCATTGCCGACCTGGTGTTTGCAACTAATAACCTAACGGATGTGGGTAGCCTGAGTTCAAAATTAAATGCCAATGGCAAACCTGCAGCAAGGGCAAATAAATACATGGCCATGCAATTACTGGCCGAAGTATATTTAAGAGCCGGCAAACCAGACCTGGCAGAGGCGCAATGCAATGCAGTGATCAACAGTGGTAAATTCAGTTTGGTAAATGCACGTTATGGTATAAAAGCAGCTTCACCAGGTGATCCTTTTGCCGATATGTTCATATACGGCAACGAAAGAAGATACCAGGGCAATAAAGAAGCGATATGGGTAATGGAACAGGAAAACCCAAGTACGGTCACCGGTGGTATTACCAACAATCCGCAGCAACGCCGTAACTGGGGTGCAGCTTATTACCAGATAACAGGGATGACGATCTGTGATTCTCTTGGCGGAAGAGGTATTGGTCGTATGCGTTTAACCGATTGGGTGGTGTATGGGTTATATGAAAATGCCGACATGCGTAACTCAAGTTATAACCTGCGCAGAAAATTTTATATCAACACTCCTGGTGCTGCAAATTACGGACAACAGGTTCCTTACACAGGTGCAGATACGGTATTTAAAATTTGTCCGCATACTACTAAATGGTTTCAGTACGATCCCAATGATGTATTTGGGTTTGCAATGATCAAAGATTTTATTTTAATGCGCCTGGGCGAAACTTATTTACTGTTGGCAGAAGCACAGTTTAAACAAGGTAAATTACCTGAAGCAGCAGCAACATTAAATATACTAAGGGCAAGGGCTGGCGCCACACCTGTAATAGCTGCACAGGTTACAATGGCTTTTATCCTGGATGAAAGAGCAAGAGAATTGCTGGCAGAAGAAAACAGGCGTATGACATTGATACGTACCGGTACATTGGTAACCCGTACCACGCAATACAATACACAAACCATTAACCCGGTGCTGGGCCTTACAGCAAAAAATTTATTGCTGCCTATTCCAAAATCAGAAATTGATTTGAATAAAGATGCAGTACTGGAACAGAATCCGGGCTATTAAAAGTAAAACAGTAAAAGTTTCTCATAAGCAGCAGTTGATAAAGACGGCCGGATAAGCAAGGCTTACCGGCCTGTTTTTTTCGGGTTGTCACTTAGGGTTGTCAACCTTAGTTATGGTTTTCGAAAAGAAAAAAACTACTTGCAAGGTTGACAACCCTTTTTGAGAATCTGCTTCAATGGTTGTCAACCTTTTTAATAATCTTTTAATACCCCTTTTCTTTTTACACTTCATTTTTTTCAGCTAAATTGTTGCGATGTTAAGACTCTGTTTTTCCTTAGTGTTTTTTGTAATGGCCCCGGCAGTTTTTGCACAATCCATTACAAGCTCCCGTACTGTTTTTGTAGATAGCGGATGGGCTAACAATTCGGTTAACACGGTGATATTTCGTAAGAATTCGTTGTGCACTTATAAAAACACACAATACATTTCGTTTTACAATAAAGATGGCTTTGTTGTTTTAGGCAAGCGAACATTGGGCCAAACAAAATGGCTTTTACAAACAACCAATTTTAAAGGCGATGTTGCAGATGCCCACCGTTGTATAAGTATAATTACAGATGGCGATGGTTATTTACATTGCTCATGGAATCATCATGGCAATCAATTACACTACTGCAAAAGTACTTCACCCGGCTCTTTACAAATGACAACTGAAATTCCAATGACGGGTATTGCAGAAACCAATGTAACTTACCCCGAATTTCATTGTTTACCCAATGGAAATGTATTATTTCTTTACAGGGATGGACGATCAGGGCAGGGCAACCTGGTATTAAACCGTTACAATACCAAAGAAAAAAAATGGCAGCAGTTGCACAGTAATTTAATTGATGGAGAAAAACAGCGCAATGCTTACTGGCAGGCCTGCGTGGATACAAAAGGAACCATACATCTTTCATGGGTGTGGCGGGAAAGCCCCGATGTGGCCAGCAATCACGACATGTGTTATGCCAGGTCAGTTGATGGCGGTGTAACATGGGAGAATACTAAAAAAGAAAAATATACCTTACCCATTACTGCCGCTACAGCAGAATATATCTGCAGGATTCCGCAAAAAAGTGAACTCATTAATCAAACCAGCATGTATGCAGATGATAATGGCAATCCCTTTATTGCTTCTTACTGGAGAGATAAGGGAGACAGTATTCCGCAATACCATATTTTGTATAACATTGGTGGTAAATGGAACATACAAAATACAGGGTTTAGAAAAACGGCATTTAGTTTAAGCGGCGCAGGCACAAAAAGAATTCCCATTAGCCGGCCCCAGGTCATTAGTTTTAAAAAAGGGAAAATTAATTCGGTGGTATTAATTTTCAGGGATGAAGAAAGAGGGAATAAGGTTACTGCAGCCATTAACACCAATATCAATTTCAATAACTGGCAGTTGAAAGATGTAACAGCAAACGCTGTCGGTTCGTGGGAGCCCACTTATGATACAGAGTTATGGAAACACAATAAAGAACTGCATTTATTTGTACAATATACCGATCAAAAAGATGCAGAAGGCAAGGCCGATATTTTACCACAACCCATACAAGTACTCGAAATAAAAATTAAGTAATAATGAAAGTTGGAATTATTCTTTTAGGTTTTTTATGTTTTTCTTTTGCAAACAGTAATGCGCAAACCAAATACAAGTATAAGGCAGATAAAACTTTGCTGAAAACTATTGATCAGAATTTTATTGATGCAGCTGCACAATACAAAGTGTTAGCAAAAAAATTACCGGCAGATAAATTTCCTAAGACCTATTTTCCCACCACGGGTAAATATGAATTCAGTAATTCTTCCTGGTGGTGCAGTGGTTTTTATCCCGGCACCTTATTGTATTTGTACCAGCAAACAAAAGATACGGCCTTGTACAATGAAGCCACAAGAATTTTAGGAGTACTGAAAAAAGAACAATTCAATACCAATACCCACGACCTCGGGTTTATGATGTATTGCAGTTTTGGAAATGCAAACCTTGTTGCTCCGTCAGCTGCATACAAAGAAGTGTTGGTCAATAGCGCAAAGTCTTTGTCCACACGTTTTAGCCCCGCTGTGGGTTGTATAAAATCATGGAATGGCAAACCCAATGAGTATTTGGTGATCATCGATAATATGATGAATTTAAAATTATTATTCTGGGCAACACAGGCAACAGGCGATTCTTCCTTTTATAAAATTGCGGTATCACATGCCAATACCACCATGAAGAATCATTTTCGTGCAGATAACAGTTCTTACCATGTAATAAATTATGATTCTGCAACAGGCGGTGTGCTGCAGAAAAAAACGGCACAAGGTTATGCAAATGAATCAGCATGGGCACGTGGCCAGGCATGGGGGCTATATGGTTATACGGATGTGTACAGGGAAACAAAAGATAAAAAATATTTAGACCAGGCCAATAAGATCGCTGCATTTATTTTAAGTCATCCCAATTTTCCTAAAG
>Ga0068859_100003909_pt1 | contig 15205 bp, 11 predicted proteins | sample KBSSwiS22_FD_66585 | JGI IMG/M metagenome (GOLD analysis project Ga0068859, IMG submission 66585) | Switchgrass rhizosphere microbial communities from Kellogg Biological Station, Michigan, USA - KBS Switchgrass S2-2 | ecosystem: Host-associated > Plants > Roots > Rhizosphere > Soil ...
AGCCTCTTCTGCTACGCGGGGGGCGTCATCGGGGCGCCCCGTCGCGTCGGGATCGAGCGGAACCGCGTCTTCGAGATGGTCGATCCGACCAATCTGAGCGGTCTGATCGTCCTGGCGGGTACGATCGGAAACTACGTTGGCGCGACGGCGCTCGGGGAATATTGCCAGCGCTACCGGCCCCTGCCCCTGGTCAGCATCGCCGTCCCCCTGCCCGGCAGCCCTTGCGTCGGCGTCGACAACAGCACGGGCCTGCGCCAGGGGTTGCGCCACCTCGTCGCCGATCACGGCTACCGGCGGGTCGCCTTCGTTCGCGGGCCCGAACAGAACGCCGAGGCAGAGCTCCGCTTCCGCGTCTACCGCGAGGTCCTGGCCGAGTTCGGCATTCCCTACGATCCCGCCCTGGTAGCGCCCGGTGACTGGGAGGAGCAGTCGGGCGCCGCGGCGGTGCGGTTGCTCCTCGACAAACGCAAGAGCGGCCCGCGCGCCATCGTGTTCGCCAACGACAACATGGCCCTCGGCGGCTGTCGCGCGCTTCACGAGCGCAGCCTGCGCGTGCCCGACGACGTCGCGGTGCTGGCCTTCGACGACATCGAGGAGGCGCGGTTCACCTCGCCGCCGCTGACGACGGTCCGCCAGCCCCTGGCCGAGCAGGGCAGCCGCGCGTTCGAGCTGCTCCTGCGGTTGCGCAAAGGTTCGTCCGTGGCGCCGCTCGAGCTGCTCCCCACCGAGCTGGTCGTCCGGCGATCGTGCGGCTGTCCTGCCGATCCCGCGCCGGTCCTGTCAGGGTTCGTGTCGAACGACCGCGAGACCGACCGGTCCAGCTGGGCCGCGCAGCGCAACGCCGTCGCGCTGCGCCTGGCCCGCATCGGTCAATCGTTTGCGCGGCACCTCCCGACCGACTGGTGGCCCCGCGTCCTCGACGCGGCCTTGCCCGAGCCACCGGGCCCCCCCCACACCGAGCTCGTCTCCATCTTCCAAGAGGCCATCGATCGGACCGTCGAGAGTGGAGGCGAGGTCGGCCCCTATCGCGAGATGGCGGTCACGCTGCTCCAGTCCACGGTCCTCGACGACACGAGCGGCGTCGCGGCGGCCCTGCAACAAGCCCAGGTCTGGCAATCGATCGACCGGGCGATCGATCGGGCGGCCGAGCGGATCCAGGCCCTCGATCGCCTGCGGGCGGAGCGGTTCGCGCGCACGCTGGTGGAGAGCAACGAGGTCCTCATCTCGTCCTTCGAGTTCGACGGCGTCATGCGGGCCATGGCCGATCAGGTCCCGCGGCTCAACATCCCACGCGCCTTCGTGTCTCTGTTCGAGACCGACGACGGCAGCCCGACCGATCGAGCGCGGCTCATCCTCGCCTTCTCGGAGGGCGGCGGACCGACCATCCCGGCCGAGGGCGTCACCTTCCCCTACGCCAAGCTCGCCCCCGAAGGCTTGATTCCGCGCGACCAGCGGCGGGACTTTGTCATAGCCTCGCTCTCGACGGGCAGCTTGCAGCTCGGGTTCGTGGTCTTCGAGATGGGCCCCTCGAGCGGCCTGGTCTACGAGGCGCTGCGCGATCAGCTGAGCAACGCGCTCGGCGGCGTGGACCTGGTCCGCCGCCTGATTCGCGAGGCGGCCATGCGCGAGAACGCCGAGCGCGAGCGGCTGACCAAGGAGCTGGAGATCGCCGCGCGCATCCAGACCGCCATCCTGCCCCAGCGCATCGAGGTGGAGGGGCTGGAGGTAGCGGCCACCATGCTGCCCGCCACCGAGGTCGGCGGGGACTACTTCGACGTTCGCCCGTTCCGGGGCGGGGCCTGGTTCGGGATCGGCGACGTGGCGGGCCACGGCCTGACCACCGGGCTCATCATGCTGATGATCCAGAACATCTTTGCGACCCTGACGCAGGCCAGGCCCGAGGTGACGCCCTCGACCCAGATCGAGACCCTGAACGCGGTGCTGTTCCAGAATGTCCGCAATCGCCTGCAGCAATCCCACCACGCCACCCTGACCCTGCTGCGATACACCAGCGACGGCAAGATCGTCTTCGCCGGCGCCCACGAGGAGATCATCGTCTGGCGCGCCTCCCAGCGCCGCTGCGAGTTCTTGCCCACGCCCGGGACCTGGGTCGGCGTGCGCGAGGACATCTACCGATCCGCGGGAGACACCACCAACCGGCTCGAGAAGGGCGACGTGCTGCTCCTTCACACCGACGGCATCAGCGAGGCGCGCGCGGCGTCGGGAGAGATGTTCGGAATCGAGCGGGTGTGCGGGCTCGTGGAGGAGAACCACGCCCTGCCCGTCGAGCGCATCCGCGACGCGATCATCGAGGCGGCCCGCGCGTGGCAAGCCAGCGTGGAGGACGACATGACCCTGCTCGTCGCCCGCTACCGGGGCTGACCGCCCGTCCGGCCCCGGCCGGTCGTGGTCAGCCCTTGACGCGGTTGCGGCCGGCGGACTTGGCGGCGTAGAGCTGCTCGTCGGCGCGCTTGATGAGCGCCTCGGCCTCGACGTCCTTGCGCTCGGTCCCCGCCACGCCCACCGAGATCGTGACGTCGATCCGCGTCTTCTCGAAGCGGAACTCGTGCTGCTGGACCAGCTGCCGCACCTTCTCCGCGAACAGCAACGCCGTGGGCACCTCGATCTCCGGCAGCACGATCGCGAACTCCTCGCCGCCGTAGCGAGCGAACACGTCCTCCCGGCGAATGCGCTGCTTCACCGCGGTCGCGAGCTGGTTCAGCACGTAGTCGCCGGCCAGGTGGCCGTAGGTGTCGTTGATGATCTTGAAATGATCGATGTCGAACATCACGAGCGACAGCGGCCGCTGGTAGCGTTGCCCGCGTGCGATCTCGCGCTCCAGCGTCTCCATGAAGTGGCGCTTGTTCGAGATCTGGGTCAGGCCATCCACCGTGGTCAGCCGGTAGATCTCCTCGTGATAGGCGTTCTCGATGTTGCCGCCGGTCAGGAACTTGAAGATGGTGCGCCCGATCTTGATGAAGTCGCCGTCGCGCAGGACGTGCTCCTCGATGGGCTCGTCATTGACATAGGTCCCGTTGGTCGACCCCAGGTCCCGGATCAAGATCGATTTGCCGGTGTTGACGATCTTCGAGTGGTTGCGGGACGTCGACTCCTGATCAATCTGGATGTCGCATTTTGATGACCGGCCGATCAGGAGCGAGCTGGCGTTCAGGTTGTACTTCTTCCCGAGCTCGTCGCCGTAGATGACCACGAGGCATGCCTCGTTCCTGGGGGGCCGATCGGCGAGGCGGCTGATCGCCGTGACGACGGTCTTGGCCCGCACGTGGTCGGAGTCCGACGCGTCGTTCGGATCGAATGGCTTGCGCGGCAAGGTCTCTCGAGAAAAGCGTAGGTGAACCGCGGTTCTACGTAAAGAGAGGTGTCTAAACGCGCGGCGGCCTGTCCGGGGTGCCTTTTTTTGACACATGCACCTACATGTACGACCGTTACTCCATGTCGTGCTCACGCCGGCTGTCGTTACCGCCGTCTCCGCCGCCGTCCTCGCCCCGGGCTTGGTCCCGGTCTTCGGACCGGTGTGGCCCTCGGCCGCTTTCGGCTGCCGCCTTTTGCCTGACGGTCATGGTCAGCTCCGCGGCAGTCGGCCCGGCCCACGCGGAGGGGCCGACGGCGCGTACGACCGCCCCGGCCAAGCGGGTCGCGCCGCCATCATCGCGCCACGTCCGCCTGGACACGATTGCGCGCGCCGGCGATCGGTTCACGGCTGCCCTCGAGGGCGGCGCGCAGGCCGAGCTCACCCTCGACGCCCGGCTGCAGGACGCGACCGAGGAGGTCTTCCGGAGCTTCCAGATCCCCTACGCCGCCGCGGTCGTCCTCGCGATCCCCGACGGGCGCGTGCTGGCGTTGGCCGGCCACTCCAGCGCCTCGCCCGAGCTCGGGGTCGAGGAGCTGGCGCTCCATCCGTGGGCCCCGGCCGCGTCGGTCTTCAAGGTCGTCTCGGCGGCGGCCCTCATCTCGGACGGCGGGCTAACCTCGACGTCGCGCACCTGTTATCACGGCGGGGTCTCGGCCGTCCTGGCCGACAACCTGATCGACATCCCGCGGATCGACCGCACCTGCTCGACGCTGGCCTACGGCATCGGCAAGTCCCAGAACGCCATCATCGCCAAGCTGGCCACCAATCACCTGACGCCGGAGAAGCTCGACCGCATGGCCCACGCGTTCGGCTTCGGGGAGGCCATCCCCTTCGACGCGCCGGTGGAGGCCTCCCAGATCGCGATCCCCTTCGACGACCGGCTCGAGTTCGCGCGCAGCGCCGCTGGCTTCTGGCATTCGACGCTGTCGCCCCTCCACGGTGCGCTGGTGGCCGCCACGGTTGCCAACGGCGGCGAGATGCCCACGCCGCGCATCATCGAGCGGGCCTTCTCGGGTGAGGGCCAACCGCTGTCGCTGCCCAGGCATCGCCCCCGCGTGGTCGTGGCCCCCGAGGTCGCCCGCGAGGTGGGTCAGATGATGGAGCTGACCACCCGCATGGGGACCGCCAAGCACGCCTTCCACGATCGCAAAGGGCGCGCGCTCCTCCCGGTGTCCGTCGCCGGAAAGACCGGGACGCTGTCGGCCCAGACGGACAAGGGATACCTGGGCTACAGCTGGTTCGTGGGCTTCGCACCGGCTGATCACCCGAGAATCGCCTTCGCCGTGGTCCTCGGCAACAAGGCGACCTGGCACATCAAGGCGAGCTACGTGGGCCGGCGCATCGTCGAGGAGTACCTGGCCGGGCTCGACGGGGAGCGCCGCCCGCACCTGCTGACCGCCGCGCGGTGACCGTCCGGAAAGCCAACCCGGGCGAAGTAAAGTGTTGCCCGGCTGACCCCCCCGGATAGACTAGCCCGGCTCTACACTTCGCCGTCGAAGGCGCCCTCCGAGGGCGCGGTCCCTCTCGTCAATGTTGCTTCATCAATGGCTCATGGCGGTCGCGTCGGATCGCGGAAGCGAGAAGGCGCTCGTTTACCGCGACACGTACCTGTCTTGGCGCGGGTTGCTCCATCGAGTGGATCGACGGGCCCAGGAGCTGGCGGCCATGGGCATCGGCGACGGGGCCTGGGTCGGGCTGATGCTGGGCAACGTGCCCGATTTCGTGATCCTCTGCCTGGCCCTTTCGAAGCTGGGCGCGGTGGTGGTGCCGCTCGATCCCACGACGGGCCCGCGCGAGCTCGAGATGGTCTTGGAGGCTGCCCCCCTGCGGGCGCTCATCACGCGGCCCCGCGGCGGCGACGGCAGCGCCTCCAACCCCGGGGCTCCGGGGAGCGGACCGATCTCCGCCTCACCGACTCGCTCGTCGGTCTCGGGGCCCCTCTCGACGACCCCTCCCAGCAAGTTCGTTCCTGAGAGCCGCCGCCGGCTGCAGGGGACCCTGCTCACCTGTGGTTTGTATCGGCGCTCGCCGGCTCCCGACTTCAAGGAGAGGGGCGCTGTGGCCGTTCACTTCACCGCCACGGTGGGGGGAGATCCGCACGGCATCGTCCGCACCGACCGGAATGTGGCGGCCGTCGCGGAGATCGTCGGCAAGGCCCTCGAGGTGAAACCGACCGATCGATTCCTGATCGCGGAGGCCCTGCACCACAGCTACGGCTTCGATCTGGGCCTGGTACCGAGCCTTGCCCATGGCGCGACCTTGTTCCTCGAGGACGAGATCTCGGCCAAACGCATCGCCAAGCTGTTGCGCGATCACGAGGTCGACGTCTTTCCGGGCACGCCCTCCCTCTACGGCGCCCTGGTGCGCGTACCGACCAGCCGCCCGCTCAAGGTGTCGAACCCTCGCTTCTTGAGCTCGGGATCGCCGCTGCCTCCCACCATCGCGGAAGGGTTTCACGGGCGCTATGGCGTGCGTCCGCTGTCGCTTTATCACTCGACCCAGGCCGGCCCGCTGGCCATCGATCGACAGGGGCGCGACCCTGGCACCGTCGGACGAGCGATGGACCCCGTCGAGCTCAAGGTGGCGGCGCCGGACGGCGGAAAGGTCTCGGCCGGGACCATCGGGCCGCTGTGGGCCCGCTCGAAGGCGCTCTCCACCCTGGCGGTCCCCAAGATCCGGCTCCCCGGGCGCAGCGGTGAGATCGCCGTCGGCGGCTTCGACGGCGACGGGTGGTTCCGCACCGGCGACCTCGGCCAGATCGATCGCGCCGGCCGGGTCACCATCACCGGCCGCGAGGACGATCTCGTCAAGGTGGACGGCAAGCGGATGGCGCTGTCGGAGGTGGCGGTGTGTCTGCAGACCTTCCCCAAGGTGAAGGCCGCCAAGGCGCGGATCGTGACCGATGATCTGGGCGGCCCCATGGTGGTCGCACAGGTGGTCCGGGCCGGCACCTGCAACGCCGAGGACCTGATCGACCACTGCGCGCGCAACCTGGCCCCCTACAAGGTGCCGCGTCAGATCGAGTTCTGCGAGCAGGTCTGATCGGGTCATTCGACCCGAAACTGGCCGCCCAGGATGAGCAGGCCCAGCATCTGAAGGATGCCGGTGAAGTAGCGGCCCGGGCCGATGGGGAGCTCACGGTCCCACACCTCCTGGATGAACGCGCGCTGCGCGCTGATGGCGATCGAGGAGATGAGCGCCGTGATTCCGTTGACCATCACCAGCGAGGCTTCGTGCGAGGTGTCGATCACGGTTCCGTCGAGCGAATAGGACTTGCCATATTTGTCGATGCCCTCGCGCATGAAGAACCCGAGGACCTTGTTGGCCTCATCGACCTCCCAGGAGTCGGCAGGGATCCAGATTCGGTCGATCACGATGTTCACGAACGTGCGGTAGGTCTCGGGCACGAAGGTCTCGCTGCCCATCACCGGCCGGCCGTCGAAGCCGCTCCGCAGCGGAAACAGGCCGGTGGTGGGATGGGCCGCGCCCTGCAGATACCGCCGCGAGGCGCTCGCCACCTTGCTCCAGAACGGATCGGCGGTCGCCTGAGCCCATAGGGCATAGAAGGCCGGCGTGACGACGGACGGCCGGGTCTTCCCCGCCGAGGAGGCCAGCGGCAGGTCGAAGACGAGACTGGCGACGGGATCGAACAGGTTGGTGATCCCGTCGACCACCCCGCCGTTCTCGTCCTCTTTGTGGCGCATCACCGTCAGCAGATCCTTGGCGCCCGCGGCGTAGTCCACGCTGCCGGGCGCCGACGACCAGCGCTGGTTGGCGAGCAGGAGGGCCATGAGCATGTGCTCCATCCCGTAAGGATCGAGGCACGGCCGGTCGTCGGTGGCGGTGACGGCGCACGAGGAGTTGAAGTAGCCACGCGACGGCCCGTCTTTCTCTTTCATCTGGGCCTGGGCGTAGGTCCACAGTCGGTCGAGCTCCTCGCGTTTGCCGAGCTGGAGGGCGATGATCATCCCCAGCCCGATCCCCTCCGTCCGGACGTCGACGTGCAAGGTGTCCGTGATGGACGCTTGATCGGGCTGCCCCGGGGTCGGGACGTAGATGGCCTGAGTGTTCTGATCGCCGTGGAAGAGCTGCGCGAACGCGCGATCGATCTTCGTCTGGATCTCGGGGTCGGTCTTGCCGAGCACGTCACGAAACGCGTTCGGGTAGCTCCCCGGCCCCTTGATGGGGTGCAGGATCACTCCGCCCGCGTTGTCGTATCCCAGAGAATCGACGGTACTCTGACATCCGGCGCTGCCCGTCAGGGCGACGGTCCACGCCACGCAGCAGACGACGAGTCGAAAGGACGGAGAGAGGCGCGGGCGCTCGGGGGGTGGCAACCGCGACCTCTCTCTCGCTCAGTCGCCGAGGTATGTGCGCGCGCGAACGGCCAACACGCTGGTGGGGTGCTGCTTCACGAACTGCTCGGCGCGGCGCCGGGCGTCCCGCGCCTGCCCGTTCTTGGCGAGGGCGTCGATGCGGAGGATCTCGGCTTCGATCGCCAGCTTCCCCCGCGGGCAGCTGCGGTCGTAGCCCTCGAGAAGAAACAGGGCCCCTTCGGCGTTGCCGCGCGCGAGCGTCGCGCGGACGGCGTCGAGCGCCGCCAGCTCCTGCGACAGGCTGACCGGGACCGGCCGCGCGCCCGCACGAAGGCGCGGGCCCGACGGGGACGCCGCTCGATCGTCGGCCGGCGGCGGAAGCGGTGCCGGCTCCGGGCCGTCCCCCTGATCAGCGGCCGGCCCCGACACCACGGCGTTCGAGGCCGCGCTCGCCGGTGGCGCCTCGGCGGCCCGGGACGGGCCGGCCCGCCGGACCAGGGCCGGCGGCTCCGCACGGTGATGCAACGCCCAGTAGCCGAGAGGCACCGCGGTGCCCACGCCGGCCAGTGACAGAGCCACCAAGATCTTGGCGCCCGAGGCTCCTGCCAGGGCGGCCAGGGAACCGACCGCCGTCGAGGTCACCGACGTGGCTACGGACGTCGAGGCCGTCATGGCCGAGGCCGAGGCCGAGGCCGAAGCCGTCGCGGAGACCGCTGTACCGGATGCCGCCGTCACCGCCACGATCGCGGAGGAGCCGGCCAGCCCCAGCGCCGCCAACGTCTTGGATCGCGTCTCTCGCGAGCTGCGGTAGGACCGCCCCGCTTGCAGCAACGCCCGCTCCGCATCGCTCTCCGTCTCTTCCAGTAACCGCCGCATGTCCGTCATCGCAGTCTCTCTCCCATGGACAAACCTTCGATCGCCCCAACTCTGGCCCTGAAATCGGCGCGCGCGCGCCGCAATCGAGAAGCCACCGTCCCCGCCGGAATCCCGAGCGCCTCCGCGATCTCCGCCATGCTCATCTCCTCGAATTCGTAGAGGACGAAGACGGTCCGAAGGTCATCGGTCATCCGGCTCAAAATCTGGTCGAGCAGCTCGCGGACGCGCTTCTGGTCCGCCAGCTGCTCGGGGTTGGCACGCAGGTCGAACCGCTCGGGCGCCTGCTCGACGCCGACCTCCCGCCGGCGCGCCAGGGTCCGACGCGCATGCGCCGCTACGTTGAGGGCGGTCTGCAACAGGAAGCTCTTCTCGGATCCCGGGCGGACATCGTCCAGCCGGCGCGCGGCGATGATGAAGGTCCGCTGGACGTCGTCGTCGACATCGGCCTGCGGGGTTCCCGCGTTTCGCAAGACGCGCGCCACGAAGTCGACGTACCCGTCGACCAGGCTGCGCAGGCGGCCATCTCGATCGCTGCTTCGATTCGCCGCAGGCGCCAGCGAGAGCGCGTCCGGCATCTGGAGGTCGGGATCGAGCTCCAGCTCGGGGCCCGACGCCAGCACGGGCGCGGCGCGTTCGACGACCCCTTCGCCGTGCGAGGGCGACGCGGGATCCGAGCTCTCCGAGCTCTCGACGAGAAACAGACGGGTCATCACGTCGGCCTCACCAGAGATTCCCGCGACCGTGGCCCCTGATCATCGGGTCAGTCATCATAGCTCACGGGCCAGGAGCACCCCCAGCATTCCAGCGATTTTAGGGGTTTGCGCGACGGTCTCCTCTGGCGTGGTGGTCACGAAGGTCCGCCGATAGAGGGGCAGGTGGGCGGTCGCGTCAACGAGAACCGTGAACCCCGCGCCGAGGCCGATGCGAGCCCGGAGCACGGGACCCACGCTCCACCACCCCCGGCTGACCGGCGTCGAGACCGAAACCCGCCGGTCGCTCGCCCGCAAGCGGCCGACGGCCGTCGTCGCACAAGCCTCGATCACGAGGTGCACGTCGATCCCCCACCCGGGACAGGCGGTGAGCGCGAGGGCGGTCCAAGAGATCGCGACCTCCGGCGACGCGCCGAGCCAGTCGTTGCGGAGGTGGGTCGCGGAGAAACCGACCGACCAGCGCAACGGCTCGCCCTCCTCGCGGCGCGGGCCGACACGCACCAAGGCGGTCCCGCCCACATCGATAGCCGGAGTGCTGACCTCCCCCGCCATGGGACCGAGGCCGAGCCCGAAGCCGATCGAGCCCCGCCGCTCTTCGGGAGCCGAGTTGGGTGGCCCGTCGGGGGCGGGGCCGGGCGTGGCCTGCGGCGAGGCCCCCTGTTGGACGACGTCGGGGGATGGCCGGCTCGGCTGGAGAGGCAGCGGCGAGACCGGGGGCGAGACCACCGCCGGGACGGCCGGGGGCGCGGGCGTCGGACGCGCGGCCTCATCCTGCGCGGGGGCGGGCGCCGCAACCGGCGGCGATCGAGGCGAGGGCGCGGCACCGGACGGCAGCGAGCCCCCCGCCCCCCCCGCCGTGGAAGGCGTGGGAACGACGCTTGCCCCCCCCAGCGCCAACGCGGCGGTCAGCGAGAGGGCATCGACGACTTCGTCGCACGTCCTCCCGTCGACCTTGCGCAGCTCGAAGCGGCCCCGGTCATCGGTCATGCGCAGCTCGCCGTGCACCTTGAGGCTGCTCGTTCGCTCGAGGCGGACCTCCAGGCGCAACGCCGACTCGCCGGCCTGGGCGCGCCGAACCCGATCGGCGCGCGTTTGGACGCCTGCGAAGAAGGCGTCGGCCTCCGAGCAGCCCGCGGGAGCGTTCCACTGGATCCGCACGGGCGGGCCCGCACCCGACGGGGGGCCGCCGGCCCGCACCACCGCGGCCAGGAGCAAGAACGAAATCGCGGCCGTGGGCAACACCACCAAATCGTCTAGGGCAATTTTGGGAAAAAGTCGACGACCTCCGGCGCGCCTGGTGTCAATTGGGCTCGCGGGCCGGCGCCGCGCTCTCGGTCCGTACCGGGAGTCGGCCGAACGTCACTGCACGAGCTCGTGCAGCTCGGCGCGGATCACCACGTCCTCACCTCGTTTCGGATCGACCTCGGTGAAGAACGAATAATGCGAAGGGTGGCGAATCTCGACGCGGTGAAATCCCACCCGCAGCCGTGTGCCCGACGAGATCAAACTGGCAGCCGTTCCGACCAGGCGGTCGTCCACCCAAACGATCGCGTCGGGGACGTTGGTCTCGACGCGAAGTGCGACTGAATAGCCAGCCGCTCCCATGGTCGTGCAGGCCAGCCCCGGCGCGAGCAGCACCGCCGCGGCGAGCACCGCCGCGGCGACGTCGAGGCCGGCAAGCACCCGAGCGGCGCGGCCGCGCCGGCGCCCCCAAAACGAGGCCGCGGGGCGCTCGCGCTCCGGGAAGCCTCGCTCTGGAATCACGGGGACGCCTCGGCCTTGGCAGCGGCACCCACCGGACCCGGGCCGTTCGCAGCGCCCGGCCCATCCGGCACGGCCGCTCCGGGAAGCACCGCCCCCGGCGGAACCGCGGCCGGCGGCGTCTCCTCACGCAGGCTCGCGCGGACGTGCACGCGATCGCCGGCCGCCTCGGCGCCCGACAGCGCGACGGGTCCGCCGCCGTCCCGCGCCAGCAACGCCACCACTCCGGGCGCCGTCAGCCGCGACCTGACCCAAAGCTCGAGGCGGCCGGGCGTGATGCGCCGCAGATCGACGGAGGAGATGGTCCCGCTGCCGCGGAGCTGCTTCAACAGTGGTTGGACGGCGCCGGCCTGCGAGACCTCGACGTCCACGATGACGGTCCGCAGGTCGGAGGCGCCGCCGTGGCTGGCGGCGGCCTGCGGCGCGACGTGGGGGACCGCCGCGGCGGCCGCGCGCGCGAAGCAATCCTTGCGGGCTTCGTCCGCGCGCGGGGCGAAGGCGCGCGCCGTCTGGTTGTCCTCGGCGATGGCCGCCCCGGTGGGGGCAGCCACCACGCGGAGCCCGACGGTGCACGAGATCGCTTCGACGCCCGCGCCGCGCACCTGGCCCTCGGCCGTGAAAGCGCCGTTCACGAAGACGACCGCGCCCAGACCCGCCCGGCCGGCGGCTTCGACGGCGCGCGCCTGATCCGGGGTGCCGCTCGGGGCGCGCTCGGCCCGCACCCCGCCGCCCGCCAGCGCGCGCACGACCGCGTCGCTCGCCTCGACCGCGCCGGCGCCGACGACGAAGTACGAAGGTGTCCCGGGCGCCGCCGCTGCGGCGGGCGCCGCCGCGCCCCGCTCGAGCGTGCGGCGCACCGCGGGCTCGTCCACCTCGGCCTCGAGCTTGACGGCATAGCGCGAAGGCCTCGACTCGCCTTCGAGGATCGAGCGGTAGCGCCGGACGTAGACGCGGGCCTTCCCCAGGATCTGCCCGACCACCTTGGGCTGCGCCGCGCGCGCGTCCGGCGCCAGCTCGGTGATCGCCTGATCGACGGCCTGCTTCAAGGCCTCGGCGACGGCGCGCTCGCGGGCGCTCGCGACGTTGCCGCCCACGACGGAAACCTCGGACGACCCGAACCGAAACCCGGGCGACGGCACGTCGACGGGGGCGACCGGAGCGGCACCGCCCGTCGCGCCGCCCGGAACGGGCGGCGGGGCGGATCCGGCAGGTGGTGGGGCGGGCCCTGCGGGAGGAGACGCAGGCGCCTGCGCCGCCGACCGGCTGGCCGTGGCCAGCACGACCAAGATCCCCGAGAGGACCGCGCTGAGGGCACGCCGGTGTGTTGCCGAAATCTGGCCGGCACGATTCATCCCCGCACGATTCATCTCAGTACGATTCATCTCAGCACTTTGTGCACGTAGATCACGGCGTCACGCCGCGAGAAGTCCTCGACGGCGGCGTCGCCGTCGACGAGGAGACGTCCCTTCTTGTCGGCCTTGACCGGGACGGGCCGCGTCCCCGCGGGCAGCTCGGCCGTCGGGGCGTAGCGGACCGCGCCGAGCTCGGCCTCCGTTCCTTTGACGACCACGACGGGTGCCGCGCCGAGCGGCCCCTCGCCGAGACGCAGGGTCAGCGGGAGCGGGCCCGCCACGGCGGGACCGGCGGCCGTGGGCGGTGCCCCGTCGCGAGGCGACGAAGACGGCGCGGGCGCTTCGCGCCAGTCGCCGAAGGAGATCTCGAGCTGCAGATCGACGCCGCCATTGGACTGATACTCGACCCCGATCGTGCGAGCGCGTCCCACCGCGCGGTCGATCCCCGCCGCCTCCAGGCGGCGACCGCCGCCGAGAGGGAGGGCCCGCAGCGCCTCGCTCAGGCGCGCCCGTCCCGCACTCCGGGCGCGCCGCTCGGCGCCGGCGCGGGCTATCTCGGCCGATGGCATGCGCCAGTCACCAGCGGCCACGCCGTGAACCGTCAGCTTGCCGCGCCGCCAATCCACCGTCACGCCTTTCAACTCCTGCACGAACGGATCACCCGCGGCCTGCGCCCCGCCATCGGCTCCCACGCCCAACGCCACCAGCCCCAGCAGCGCCACGCCAGAAGCGCGCGCCCCGCCGGTCATACCAGCCCCCGCCCGCGACGGCCGGCGCTCCCGCCGGTGCCTTCCGAGGGCGAAGCCAGCGCCGCCATCATTCCCATTCGATGGTGGCCGGAGGCTTCGACGAGATGTCGTAGACCACCCGGTTGATCCCGCGCACCTCGTTCACGATGCGCGAAGAGATCGTCGCCAGCAGCTCGTACGGCAAGGGCACCCAGTCCGCCGTCATCCCATCACGCGAGTGAACAGCGCGGAGGGCCAGGCAGTCGGCGTACGTGCGCTCGTCGCCCATGACGCCCACGCTGCGGACGGGCAGCAAGACTCCGAACGACTGCCAGATCGATTCGTACAGCCCGGCCGCGCGGATCTCTTGCTCGATGATGCTGTCGGCGGCCCGCAGGATGTCGCAACGGGTGGCGGTGACCTCGCCCAGGATGCGCACGGCCAGGCCGGGTCCCGGGAAGGGCTGGCGCCACAGCACGTGTCGCGGCAGCCCCACCTCCGCGCCGAGCTCGCGCACCTCGTCCTTGAACAGCTCGCGCAGCGGCTCGATCAGCCCGAGGCGCATGCGCTCCGGCAAGCCCCCCACGTTGTGGTGCGACTTGATGGTGGCCGACGGGCCCTTCAGCGACACCGACTCGATGACGTCGGGATAGAGCGTCCCCTGGACCAGGAAGTCGGCGTCGCCGCTGCCGCCTCCGCTCACCCTGCGCGCCTCCTCCTCGAAGACGGCGATGAACTCGCGCCCGATGATCTTGCGCTTCTGCTCGGGATCCGTGACGCCGGCGAGCGCCCCCAGAAAGCGCGCCGAGGCGTCCACCACGCGCAGGTTCGCGTGGAACGCGTCGCGGAACAGCGACTCGACCTGCGCGGCCTCCCCTGCCCGCTGCAGGCCCGTGTCGACGAAGATGCACGTCAGGCGATCACCGATCGCCCGCAGCACCAGCGCCGCCGCTACCGATGAGTCGACCCCGCCCGACAGGCCGCACACGGCGCGCCGCGAGGAGCCCACCTGCTTCGCGGTCGCCTGCACCGCCTCCTCGACGAAGCTGGCCATGGTCCAGGTCGGCTCGCAGCGGCAGATGCGGAAGATGAAGTTCGCCAGGATCTCGCCCCCGCGAGGGGTATGCGCCACCTCGGGGTGGAACTGCACGCCCCAGAAGCGCCGATCCGGCGCGGCCACCGCCGCCGCCGGACAGTTCGCGCTCTCGGCGACGACGGCGAATCCCGACGGCAGCGCCTCGACCCGATCCCCGTGGCTCATCCACACGGGGATCTCCTCGCCGGCGCCGAAGCCGTGGAACAGCTCGCCGGGCTGGGTGATGCGCAGCATGGCCCGCCCATACTCGCGCCGCTCGGCCGGGACCACCTTGCCCCCGAGCAGGAGCGACGTCAGCTGCACGCCGTAGCAGATGCCGAGGATGGGGATCCCGAGGCCATAGATCTCCGGGTCCACCCGCGGCGCCCCGTCGGCGTACGCGGACGCCGGCCCGCCGGACAGGATGATGCCCTTCGGCGCGAGCTCGCGGATGCGCGCCACGGGCAGGTTGAAGGGGTGGATCTCGGAGTACACCTTCTGCTCCCGCACGCGCCGCGCGATGAGCTGGGTGTACTGCCCCCCGAAGTCGAGGATGACGATCGAATCGCGCTTCACGAGTTCACCTGCCCCAAGCCAGAGACAATCTCACAAACGATTCCGATTCCGCCGACCCGAACGTCAGAGCGAGCCTGCGAGCGGGTTTGATGTCCGAAGGCGCGCAGCCGCCTTCGCGCTGTTTCATTGCTCACGGTAGTTGGGGGCTTCTTTGGTGATGATGACGTCGTGGACGTGCGACTCGCGCAGCCCCATGGGCGTGGCGCGTACGAACCGCGCCCGCGTCCGCAGCTCGTCGATGGTCCGGCAGCCACAGTAGCCCATGCCGGCCTTCACACCGCCGATGAGCTGGTAGAGCGATTGCGACAGGCTCCCGCGGTAGGGGACCCGCCCCTCGATCCCCTCAGGCACCAGCTTGGCTTCGGTCGTGACGTCGGCCTGGAAGTAACGGTCGCGGCTGCCTGCGCGCATCGCCCCGATCGAGCCCATGCCGCGGTA
>Ga0068859_100003910_pt1 | contig 15205 bp, 12 predicted proteins | sample KBSSwiS22_FD_66585 | JGI IMG/M metagenome (GOLD analysis project Ga0068859, IMG submission 66585) | Switchgrass rhizosphere microbial communities from Kellogg Biological Station, Michigan, USA - KBS Switchgrass S2-2 | ecosystem: Host-associated > Plants > Roots > Rhizosphere > Soil ...
GAGGTTGATGCCGGCGCGCCTGCTAATTCATTGAGAGTGGGTAGCAATGGCAAAATCGGACTCAGAACAGCTACTCCGGTTTTAGATGTACACGCAAATACGACCGACACCCCGGCGATTCGACTCGAGCAGAACAATTCAGGCGGCTTCACCGCCCAAACGTGGGACGTCGCGGGCAATGAAGCGAATTTCTTCGTCCGCGATGTTACCAGTGGCTCGCGTCTGCCCTTCCGCATTCGTCCGGGAGCGCCAACCAGCAGTATTGATATTGCTGCCAGCGGCAACGTTGGAATTGGAACCGCGAGTCCGGACACGCGATTGAGTGTGCTCGCCGCAAGCGCGACCTTTCCGACCACCTATAATATTGGCGACACAGCAACGTTTGTGACCAATACGGACAGTTTCACAAACATCGCTCTTGTCAAAGGAGGCATTACGAATCCGCAGGGTCTTCACTTCGGCGTTAATCAGGCCTCGCTGTTTTCGGAAATTCAGGCATCGCGCGATGGCATAGCAACAAACACGCTCGTGCTAAACCGCCAGGGCGGTAACGTGGGTATCGGCACCTCAGCACCCACCGAGTTGCTTTCGGTAAACGGAACCGCAAGCAAACCGGGTGGTGGCACCTGGTCAGTCTTTTCAGATGAGCGTCTTAAGAACATCAAGGGGCCGTTCACTAGTGGACTCAAGGCCGTCATGCAGTTACAGCCGCTCCGCTATGAATACAAGCCGAAGAATGCTCTGGGCATCAAAATGGAAGGACAGCACGTTGGCTTCGCAGCACAAGCGGTACAGAAAGTGATTCCGGAAGCCGTTTCCGAAACCGCAAATGGCTATTTGATGGTTAACAACGACCCGATCATCTGGACGATGCTCAACGCAATCAAGGAGCAGCAAAAAGAGATCGAAAAACTCAAGACAGAAGTGCGGCGTTTGCGGGCGCGACGCCGGTAAGTAAACTCGTACGGTAACCACTAAGCCGCAGATAAACGCAGATCTGTGCCGGTCTGCGTTTATCTGCGGCTTAGTGGTTGTTAGCAAACGTGCTTGACCGATTAAATTAGTGCGGTTAGATTTGGTGTTCTGCCCTGCTTCCCGGGCAAATGTAATCTGATGGAATCAGTTGTCCTTTCCGAAAGCGCTTCAGCCGCACGACCAAAAGCCGAGCCCCCCCTCCCCGACGAGCCGCTGGTAGTCATAAAACCCAGTGGTTCGTGGGTAAATCTGGGCCTGCGCGACCTGTGGGCCTATCGAGAACTTCTCTATTTCCTGATCTGGCGCGATGTCAAAGTCCGCTACAAGCAGGCGGTGCTGGGCATTCTTTGGGTAGTTCTCCAACCGCTTTTGACAACGCTTATTCTCACCATCTTTTTAGGCAAGTTCGCGCGCGTACCATCCGATGGACTTCCATATCCGGTGTTCGTCTATGCCGGACTACTTCCATGGACCTTTTTCGCGGCGGCCTTAACGAGTAGCGGCAACAGCCTGGTGGGAAACTCTAACTTAATTACCAAGATCTATTTTCCGCGGATGATAATTCCAGCAGCCGCGGTCGGAGCACGGCTGGTAGATTTCGGCATTGGATTTCTCAACTTGATCGGCCTGATGATTTATTACCGAGTGGGTGTCGCCAAAAGTATTGTGATGTTGCCGTTAGTCGTTGTCTTAATCACGCTCCTCGCGCTTGCTGTCGGGATGTGGGCCACAGCCCTCAACGTCAAGTACAGAGATGTCGGAGTAATGTTGCCCGTTTTGATTCAACTCTGGATGTTTGCTTCGCCGGTCATGTATCCATCAAGCATCGTGCCCGCAAGACTCCAATGGATTTACAAACTGAACCCAACCACCGGCATCCTGGATGGCTTTCGCTCGGCGTTGTTTGGTCGAGGCATTGACTGGACCGCACTGGGTATTTCAACTGGTTTCACCATCGGCTTGCTGGTCTACTCAGCTTATGCTTTCAGGCGCATGGAAAAGAACTTCGCCGATGTCGTCTAAACAATGAAACCCATCGTCAAAGTCGAACAGTTAAGTAAGCAATACCGAATTGGCGCGCGGCAGGGCACTAATCCAACGTTGCGTGACATGATCGTTCAGACCGTACGCGCACCGATCAAAGGCTTCCGCGAGAAACGGCGGGGTGAAAATATCTGGGCGCTCAAAGAGGTGAGTTTTGAAATCAACCCGGGAGAAGTAGTCGGAATAATCGGCCGCAATGGCGCGGGCAAGTCGACTCTTTTGAAGTTACTTTCCCGTATTACCGAACCGTCTACCGGATGCATAAAACTTTACGGCCGGATTGCGAGTCTGCTCGAGGTCGGAACTGGCTTTCATCCCGAACTGACAGGCAGGGAAAACATTTATTTAAATGGCGCGATTCTCGGCATGAAAAAGACAGAGATCGAACGTAAGTTTGATGAGATTGTCGCCTTTTCTGAAATCGAGGAGTTTCTGGATACACCCGTCAAACACTACTCGAGCGGCATGTACATGCGGCTGGCATTCGCAGTCGCCGCGCATTTGGAACCTGAGATTCTGTTAATAGATGAAGTGCTGGCGGTAGGAGATGCGGCATTCCAAAACAAATGCCTGGGGAAAATGGGCGAGGTTGCAAAGCACGGGCGAACAGTTGTGTTTGTGAGTCATCAAATGGGCGCGATTGCCCAATTGTGCAATAAGGCCATGCTCATGCATAAGGGCAGCATCGCCAAAGAGGGCGATACGCAAAGCGTGATTGACTATTATCTGAACGAGGTGACAAACGGAACTCGCGGTGGTTATATAAATACTGAACCCAACAAGGACATTACTATTACCGAAGCCCAGACACTTGATTCAAGTGGCAACACGAAGACTCACTTTACTCATAAAGAACCGATCGTCATAGAGATTGGCTGCAAGATAAATCGCTGGTGGCCGAAATCGACTCTGGGCTTTTTTGTTAAGGACCACCGGGGCAGGAAAATATTCACGGTCAATTACCCTGAATGGAGCAGGGTTGGGGATAACAATAAAGAAGTTCGGGTAACTGCAAAGATACCGGTTGGCTTATTAGTGCCCGGAAAATATGTATTCACCATCGCGGTAAGCATAGCGCGTGTGGGAGTGGTTGACCTGGCCGAAGATGTGTTGCCAATTACAATCATTGACGGCGGATCAGAATTTTATGCCTATGAAGGTGGAGATTACGGCTGTGTCTTCGCCGAATGTGAATGGAGCTCTTGACAATGATTAAACGATTTTTGAGATCTTTCAGGAACACCGGCGACATAGATAACGGCGAAACCACCAGCATCCACGATTTTTCCGCGCCGTATTCACCGGACGCTCCAGTGTTTGAGGCCGACTTCGCCAACATGTCCACCGTCGAGCAGAGAGACTTCTTTGCAGAGAACGGTTTTCTGGTCATCCCGCAGGCGATAAAACCGAGCGAGCTGAAAAAGATTCATGCGGAGATTGTTTCCCATGGGCTGACCGGCACAACTGAAGATATCTGGAAAGCACCTTCAATGTTGCCGTTGATTGAAAATGAGAAAATCGTGGCGCCCCTGCGAGCCATTTTTGGTGAAGAGATTCGCTTCTTTAAAGGGGCTTACGTCGAAGCGCCACCGCAACCGGACGCAGAACCAGGACGCCACTGGCTTCACGTGGATTACGGTATTGGCGAACGCGACGGTGACTTTCGAAATTCGTGCGCCTCATGGATTAATGTTGGCTATTACCTAACCGATTTGAGTCCACGACATGCGCCTTTCTGGGTCTGTCCAGGAAGCAATCGCTGGTACCATTTCGTTCCCGAAGTCGACATGGAGTACATGAACGATCAGGCCCGGATGGTCCTCGCAAAGGCCGGCGATGCAATATTCTTTCACAGCCTCACGGTTCATGCGACGAGCGATAACGTGTCCAACGAAATACGGCAGGCACTGTTTTTTTCATATCGTCCCGCGTGGGCGCGTCCCATTGGCCCAGTGCCGGAATGGCCCCAGGAATTCATCGACAAAGCACCGCCCGAGAGAAGAAAGTTGCTGGTCGGCATGAACCAGGGATTGGAATACAAATTTTCAACGGTGGCGGGAAAAAACTGAGCGTCTGACTGAGGCTTATTGAATGCATCTAATTCATCGAACAACATGCCGAGTTTGCGGCTCATCCGCGCTCACTCCCGTAATTGATCTCGGCGATCAATATTTACAAGGCTCGTTTGTGAAGCCCGGGAAAGAATTGCCGTCGACCCGCAAGATTCCCACTCGCCTCGTGCGCTGCGATCCGATGAGAGACGAGCACGCCTGCGGACTGCTCCAGATGGAACACACGGTTCCTCCCGAAATTCTTTATTCCGCTTACTGGTACCGTTCCGGCACCAACAATACGATGCGGCAACACTTGAGAGGAATTGCCGAGGAGGCAACCTCGCTGGTTGGCAAAGCGGCGGCGTGCGTGCTGGACATTGGCTGCAACGATGGAACGCTCCTGGCGTCTTATCCGAGTGAATTCCAGAAGTTCGGTATCGATCCATCTGACGTAGCGCAGGAAATTCGAGGCGACGTCAAAGTGGTGCAAGGCATTTTCCCTTCCGACGAGTTAACGGAGAAGTTGGAAGGGAAGAAATGCGACATCGTCACCTCGATTGCGATGTTCTACGATCTGGAAAACCCGATCGCGTTTACACAAGGCATCCGGAACGTTCTGTCACCCGAGGGAATCTGGATCTTTGAAATGTCATACATGCCAACCATGCTCAGCATGACCTCGTACGACACGATCTGCCACGAGCACCTTGAGTATTACAGCCTCGCGATTATCGAATACATTTTGAAGCAGGCCGGGATGAGAGTTTTCAATGTGTCTGAGAATCCCATCAACGGCGGAAGCCTGCGCTGCTATGCCTCTCGAGCGGATAATTTCCACTACAAAAAAGCTGAATGGTCCGACAACATCAGCGCCATGCGTCAGAAAGAATTCACGCTCGAATTGGACACCAACAAGCCATATAAAAACTTTCAGGACCGCATTAACGTCCACAAAGAGGAGCTTACCTCGCTACTCAAGAAGTTGAAGCAGCAGGGAAAGAAGATTCACGTCTATGGAGCGTCGACAAAGGGAAACACACTGTTACAGTGGTGCGGTATCGATAATCGCATCGTCGACTGTGCGGCGGAGCGTAATCCGGATAAGTATGGCGCCTCCACGCTGGGCACTGAGATCCCCATCGTCAGCGAGGCCGAATCACGAGCCATGAATCCTGACTATTACCTCGTTTTGCCCTGGCACTTCAAAGAAGAGTTCATCGAACGCGAACGAGAAACCGTCAAGAACGGGACCGGCTTGATTTTTCCATTACCTGGTATCGAAGTCGTCAAACGCGACGCATAGCTACGAATAGTTTGAAAAATTTCGCCGACTCACTCCTCTACATTCAGGCGCACATGAAGAGTTTGCATCAATGACTGCCGCACTTTCACTCGTCAACAAATTGCGATCGAAGTTAAAGATCAGAACCAGAATGAAACAGGTTCCCCAACTGTTGAGAGCTGGCGCTGAACGTCGTGCGATGTTGATCAAACCCGGACGAGAAAAAACGGGCAGCATACTGATCGTCTCTCATGCCGAGAAACAATGCGGAATTCATGAGTATGGTTTGAATATTTTCGCGGCTCTCGAGAAATCATCGCGATACTCATTCGCGTATGCAGAATGCTCGAATGGAAGACAACTGCGCTGGGCAGTCGCAGAAACCAAGCCCGCGGCGATTATTTATAACTATTTTCCGTTTACAATGCCGTGGCTGACCAGCCGGATGACACGCCGACACAAGGTTCCGTCATTAGGAATCATGCATGAGGTAACACAAGCAGAGGCGGACCAGGCCACAGCGGAAATGTTTGATTATCATTTGTGTCCGGATCCGACACTGGTTGAAAACAACCCAATCGTTTTCAAGACCCGCCGGCTGATCCCAACCTATGATGGCGCTGTGTCTCTCCCGGGTGTTGTTACCATCGGCAGCTTTGGCTTCGGATTCGGTGACAAGGGCTTTGAGCGATTGATCGATACCGTTCACCAGGAATTCGACGAAGCTAGAATCGCGTTGCATCTGCCCCTCAATGATCTCGTTGATTCAGAATTCCAGAGGCGTACCCTGGCAAGCATAAAGGAAAGTGAACAACGCATTTCGAAGCCCGGCATAAAACTCGTCATCACTCATGACTTTTTGACTAAGAGTCAGTTGCTGGATTTTTTGGCAAGCAACACCCTAAACGCCTTTTTCTACGAAACGAATAAACCTCGCGGAATTTCCAGCACTATCGAGCATGCGCTGGCCGTTAGACGACCAATGGCCATCACCAAATGCGGAATGTTCCGGCATGTGTACTCGGCAACTCCCTCGATCTGTATTGAGAATTCCAGCTTGACCCGGATCATTGAAAACGGTGTCACACCGCTCGAGCCTTTTTACGAGGAGTGGACCGAAGCGAATTTCATTTTGGATTATGAGCGAATTCTGAATGAAGTCTTTCACAGAGCAAAGGACAAAGCGACATCGGCCCGTGCATGAGGGCTGGTCCACTTACGATAACTTTCAGCAGCATGACATCCAATACAGCAGAGCGGGAAATTCGAAAAATACCGGTGTTGTTCGTCAACTACGAAGAACGACAATGCGGGGTCTATCAGTACGGCAAGAATCTACTCGGCGCCCTCAGTAAATCAGATAAATATCGATTTGATTACGTTGGCGTCAAAAACCTCGAAGACATTGATTCCCACGCCAGGAATTCAGACTACGCCGCAATTATTTATAACTACCACCCGCAGACGTTGACGTTTATCAACCCGCAAATGGGTCGCCGCTACAAGCAAGTCAACATTGCAGTAATGCACGAAATGACTCAGGCGGAAGCCGACACGATGCCCGACGGATTCTTTCAATACTATGTGATGGGCGATCCGACACTAGTAGAAAACAATCCGGCAGTATTCAAAACCGGCAGATTGATCCTGCCCTATACGAAGACAAAAAGGCCCCCGGACACTTTAACAATCGGGACCTTCGGATTTTCTGTTCGCAGTAAGGGATATCAAAACCTGATTGAAGCCGTACAGAAGGAGTTCGATGAGGCGACAATTCGAATTCACATTCCTGCCAACGGCATAATTGACACCAACGGCGACATCGCTCGCGAGCACATCGAACAATGTCAGCAAAGAATCAAAAAGCCGGGAATTAAGCTACAAGCTTCACACGAATTTCTTGATCGTGAGGCGATGTTGGACTTTCTGGCCGAAAATACACTGAACGCTTTTTTGTATGATTATTTAGAAGTCGCCGGCATCTCCAGCTCACCCGATCATGCATTGGCCGTTCGGCGCCCAATGGTAGTTTCAAAATCCATAATGTTCAGGCATCTGTGGTCGCTACAGCCGGCGATTACCATTGAAGATTCGAGCCTCAGAGAAATAATTCAAAACGGCACCGAGCCTTTTGAACATCTTTATGAATTATGGAACGAGGAAACTATTCGGGCCGAGTATGAACAAATTCTGGATAAGGTTTTGGATCCCGGTAGCTCATCGGAATTCAAAGCCAGGCGGAGTAAAAACGATACCAGGCTTAACGTAATTAATAATTTCGATTACAAAGGCCTGGCCCTTCGCTATAACGGCAGAAGAAATTTCTTAAAACGCCGAATCCATCGAGCGTTGACAAACCGCGCGATAAAGTCAGCGGCTACAGTCGCGCCAGCCCAGGCTCCGCGAGCCACGGGTGTAAAAAGATTCAATCGAATCCTCGATAACCAGGCACGGACTCAATACTCACCTGTGATCAAGCAACTTTTCTCGCTGGTCCCCGAGATAATGGTTTCAAAAATCCCAGCGGCAAACGTTCAACAAGCATTTATTTTTGATGCAGTAAGAAAATTCGCATTGCCTTTTCCATCACCGCGGATTCTATGTGTAGGCAGTTACGACGATTCAGCGTCAGCAAGCTTAAAGAAGCTCGGTTATCCAATAGAGGAGATTGATCCCGAGGTTAACGGTCTCGACTTAAATACGTTTTTTCATCTGCCTTCAACCATCAAGGGCAGCTACGACTTAGTCTTCTCAACCTCTGTCTTAGAGCATGTGCCGGACGATGAGCTGTTTATGTCGCAGATTGCCGAGCTACTGGCGCCCGGTGGTGTCGGCATTCTAACCTGCGATTTCAATGACCTGCACCGACCAGGAGAGCCCGTCATTCCCGGCGACTATCGGTTTTATACTCAGAAGGATTTGATATTCAGAATCCTGCCGACGCTTAAGGGATGTTCTCTGGTGGATGTCCCACACTGGGAATGTTCTAATCCTGATTTTATGTTTGCTGGTTATCGCTATACATTCGCGACGCTTGTGTTTCGTAAGGATGATGCCGATCAAGGTCGCGTATGACATCTCCAATCTTGGAGCGTACTTCAATCGGTATGACGCCAAACATGGCATCAATCGAGTGGTAGAGGAGGTGTTGAATGAGTTATGCAATCACGACGATCTTGAGGTTACCGCAGTAGCTCTGGATGCAATTGATCGTCTCAATCACAACATTAAAGCCTTGCTGTATTTGGAAAACAGAAAACCGCCCCTCAACTGCGAATTTGAAAACACTTTTTATGCGGGACCAGCATTAACCCGGGCCTACAAAGCTGCTTTTCGGGCAACTGAATCACTAGCGCTTGAGCCGCAGCTCTCATTCCATGGGCCGAGGGCTCTTTCGCTGCGATGTGTTAGAGCGATTCTTTATCGGATGGCGCACTCCTACCGCAGCGTATTCCCGAAACGAGAGTTCGATCGAAACCGGTTTCACGTTTTTCACTGTCCTCACTTGAAGCTGCCGCCTATGGACCTTACGGGCGACGTGCCACGCGTGTTGACTGTCTACGATTTGATCCCGCTTACCAGACCGGATTTTGTTTCCCGAAACCAAAGGCTGGTATGCCAAACCTTTCTGGATGGTATCGACGTGGAGAAAGACTGGGTAATTTGCATTTCAGAATTTACGCGCACGGAGTTTTGTGAAATAAGCGGAATGTCGCCCGAGCGAGTGATGGTGGCTCCGCTGGCCGCGGCTCAATTCTTTCGCCCGGTGACCGATCCTGATGTGATTTCAGCCACACGCTTACGTTATCAGGTTCCGGCAGGAGAGTACCTTTTGTGTCTGGCCGCGCCACAGCCACGGAAGAACCTCGCGCTCTTGATCCGTTCTTTCTACCGTTTACTGGACGAACAGCGCCTCCCCGATACAAATCTCGTGCTGGCGGGCTCCAAAGAACAAGGTTGGATGTATGACGAGATCCTCGCTGCCGCAGAGAGTTCGCCGATACATCGCTCTCGCTTGATTTTCACAGGCTATGTGGCAGAGGAAGATCTGCCGGCGCTTTACAGCGGCGCCGCGGCTTTTGTATTTCCGTCGTTATACGAAGGGTTTGGGTTACCGGCACTTGAAGCCATGGCCTGCGGTACTCCGGTGATCACATCAAATACGACCTCGCTACCTGAAGTTGTCGGGGACGCGGCTCTTTCGGTCGATCCTACGGATGCTGACAGGTTAACCGAGGCCATGGCTACGATTCTCTCGAATGATTCACTACGTGAAGAGCTAAGACTGAAAGGGTTGAGCCGCGCGTCCGAGTTTAGCTGGGCGAGATGCGCTGACCTGACCGCCAGGATTTACCATGTCGCCGCCGGGCAGCCAGGACCGGGCCATTGAGCTTGAGGATCAGTATCTACAATGAACCGGCCGGCAGCGGGATCGGTGGTTCCGAATTCGTCGCCGCATTACTCGCCGAAGCTCTCGCCAGGGAGCACAAGGTCGATCTGTTTCACCGCATCCGCACACTCACAGCAGAGAAGCTGGCGGCCAATACCGGGACGAACCTGGACGGTGTCGAACTCCGCTTTGTTGGCGATGAAACTCCATTACAAGTTTCCCGCCGCAACCCGATAAGTTATTACCGTAGATCTCGGAATGCGCTCGCCAAGCTTAGTGAGTCTTATGACATTTTCGTCGCCATCGTCCACAACGTCCCGCCTTTCTGTCATGCCGCGAAGGGGGCGCTGATCGTGCTTTTCCCCGCCGCGCCCGCTCCATACGTCACTCATGAGGGCGAATTCAATGCGAAACGAGCCCTGACGCACCCAGCGCGCTACGCGTATCAGAGTTTGATGTGGGGCAGGCGCATGGCAGGGTACCAGGTGAGGACGGCTATCTCGGATTTCTCGCGGCGTTGGACGCAAAAATTTTGGGGCATTGACTGTGAGATTGTCTATCCGCCGGTTGATACCAACTTTGGACGGCAGGAAAAAGAACAAATCATTCTCAGCGTCGGCCGCTTTGCCATCGAAGGTGAGGGACATCGAAAGAAGCAGGAGCAGATGCTGCAGACGTTTGGACGGATGAAGGAAAAAGGTTTGACGGGATGGGAGTACTACAGCGTTGGCGGCCTGGCTGACAGTCCGAAACACAAAGCTTACTTTGAAAAGTTATCGAGTCTGGCGCTCGCCAGCGGCTCGCGACTGGTGAGCAATATGGGCCGGGATCAACTGAGAAATCTTTTCGAGCGCGCCAGTATTTTTTGGCACGCCGCCGGATACGGTGACGACGAGAACACCCAACCACTCTTTGCGGAGCACTTTGGCATATCGACAGTTGAAGCCATGGCGGCCGGGTGCGTGCCGGTTGCAATCAAGAAGGGTGGTCAGGTAGAAATCGTAGAGCATGGAGTTAGTGGCTTCGTATGGGAGACACTGGACGAACTCGGGTCGTACACGCAGCGTCTCTTAAGCGACGATGCTCTGCGTGCGACGATGTCCGACGCCGCACGCGAACGCGCGAAGATGTTCAGCAGCGAATCCTTCGTCGAGAATTTTCTGACGCGCCTATTACCTGACTGATCCGTGTAAATCGATTTACAAAGATCCGTTGAATCTGTGCCCATCTAAGCTATGCTGATAACTGAAACTAAACTCAAAGGGGCGTTCGTGATCGAATTGGAGCCGATCGAGGACGTGCGGGGTTTCTTCGCGCGGGCCTGGTCCGACCGCGAGTTTGAAGCTGCCGGACTTACCGCGCGTTTCGTCGAGACCAACATCTCTTTCAATAACAAGAAAGGCACCTTGCGCGGTATGCACTTTCAAGCGCCGCCGCACCAGCAAATCAAACTCGTGCGTTGCACGCGCGGAAGTATCTACGACGTTATCATCGATCTACGGCCTGACTCGCCAACCTTCAGGCAATGGTTTCCGTTAAAGTTGTCGGCCGAGAATCATCTCATGTTGTACGTACCAGGTGAGTTTGCCCACGGTTATCTGACGTTGGAAGACAACACGGAAGTTACTTACCAAACCTCGGCTTACTTTGCGCGCGAACACGGCGACGGCGTGCGCTGGAACGATCCGGCGTTCAACGTAACCTGGCCCGAGAACGAGAACAATCTCATCATTCTTGAACGCGACCGCACTTATCCTGATTTTGCACTGCGGCATTAAACCCAGTAGAGTGACGCGGTTCGTGAGCCCATAAACATAGGACGATTTAATGACCAAAAAAGCTCTTATCACCGGTATCACCGGACAGGACGGAAGTTACCTTGCCGAACACTTGTTATCGCTTGGCTACGAGGTTCACGGATTAGTACGGCGAGTTGCTCTGGAGGACCCGCAGCGACGTTTCACACGCATCGGGCATCTGCTCGACAAGATAATCCTGCATGCCGCGAGCCTCGAGAGTTACCCGTCGATATTTCATGTCGTCAGTCAGCACGACTTCAACGAGTGTTATCACCTGGCGGCGCAGAGTTTCGTGGCGGAGAGTTTCGTCGATGGCTTTTCGACGATGAATACAAACATCAACGGAACTCACTATATGCTCGCGGCGCTGCGTGAATTACGGCCCACGTGCCGTTTCTATTTTGCCGGTTCGAGTGAGATGTTTGGCAAAGTCCGCGAAACTCCGCAGACGGAGAAGACGCCTTTTCATCCACGCTCACCTTACGGCATCAGCAAGGTCGCCGGTTTCGAGTTGACCAGAAATTATCGGGAAGCGTACGACATGTTTTGTCTCAGCGGCATCCTTTTCAATCATGAAGGTCCGCGCCGGGGTTATGAGTTTGTGACCCGGAAGATCACCTCGACGGTCGCACAGATCAAACTCGGCGCAGGCAAAGAACTGCGACTAGGAAATCTCGACGCCAAACGCGACTGGGGACACGCCAAAGACTACGTGCGCGCCATGCATCTCATGCTGCAACGCGACACACCGGACGATTACGTGGTGGCGACCGGCGAGACGCACACAGTCCGTGAATTCTGTGAACTCGCGTTTGGCGAAGTCGATCTTGACTACAAAGATTACGTACGCATCGATGAGCGGCTGTTGCGACCCGCCGAAGTTGACCTTCTGGTGGGCGATGCGACGAAAGCGCGGCGTGAGCTTGGCTGGGAGTCTCAATACACGTTTCCGCAACTGGTCCGCGAGATGGTCCAGTCGGATCTGAAAGCACAATCTCAGCCCCGACAACCAGCAGATGGGGTGGTGTCCTAATCTGAGCGTCTTCTCTTTCAGCCGCAGATTTGCGCCGATGAACGCAGATCAGCGTTCGTCGGCGCAAATCTGCGGCTGAATTATTGGAGTTCGATGTCGACCAATCTCGTCAGCATAATCATGCCGGCGTACAACGCTGAGAAATATATTGCTGACTCTATTCGATCGGTTCTTGCTCAAACATATTCGAACTGGGAACTGATCGTCGTCGATGATGGCTCGACTGACGGGACCGCCTCCATCGTCCAGGAGTTTGCCGCTCGCGACACCCGGGTCCGTTACATTTTTCAGGAGAACGGCCGCCTCGGAAAAGCACGCAATACCGGTATCGCAAACGCCGCTGGCTCGCTAATCGCTTTCCTGGATTCCGACGATCTCTGGCTTCCGACCAAGCTGCAAATGCAGCTGCAGGCGATGTCTGAAAACAACGCCGACGTTGTTTTTAGTAACTCCTATGTGTTCACCGATGAAAATCCCGGTAATGAAACTGAGACGTTGAGAAGCTCGGCTGGGCGCTTGTGCGGTCCGGACTTTTTCGACTCGCTCATCAGGCAGAACCAAATTCCGGTGCTGACCGTGCTGTTGAAAAAAACAACTCTCGACACGGTCGGACTGTTTGAAGAAGCAAAGCCGTATCACGGTTGCGAAGATGTTGACCTTTGGCTGAGGCTGGCGAAAGCGGGCTTTGTTTTCTACGGAATGCCTGACGCGCTGGCGCGATATCGCCGTCACGACAACGCGATGACAGCACACGCCAGCAACGTGTTCAAGCCGATGCTACTGGTGATCTGCAGGCACATTGACGATAGCAACCTCAGCGAATTGGAAAAACGAAAACGGATCACCGGGCTCTATCGCGAGTTAATCGCCGCCTTGCTCGATGAAGGAAACATCTCTGAAGCTAAACAGTTCGTGCATGAGCTGTCTTCGTGGAACAAGCACAGCATCGTGACGCGACTGCAAAAGCTTCTGATAAGGGTTTGGCCACAGCAGTACAATTTCATTAGCCGCGAATGCCTTTATCGAACCGAGTGGCATTTACAAAAAAGCTTCGGCCGCAGCAAACCGGCTGATTGAGACGTGCACACAGACACTCGTTATCCGCTGGTCAGCGTTATCGTAGCCTCCTACAATTATGGCCACTACATCCTCTTCGCGTTAGACAGTCTCGCGGCACAGACCTATAAAAACTGGGAATGCATCGTCGTGGACGACGGCTCCACTGATAACACGCGCGAAGTGGTAGAGGCTTACGCTCAGAAAGACGCTCGCGTGCGCTACCTGCACCAGGAAAACGCGAAGCAGGCAGCGGCTCGGAACAACGGTCTTCGCAATGCGACCGGCGACTATTTTCTATTCATGGATGCTGACGACCTGATCGAGCCACACAAATTCGAGCGCCAGGTCGAATACCTTGAACAGAATCCGAACGTAGACATCGTCTACAGCGATGCGCGGTTTTTCCCGACCGAGAACCCGTCAGAGCGTCTCTATTCGATGTGGGGAGAAAATAAACCCTGGCAACCCGGCATCACGGGCTGCGGCCGAGAAGTTTTGCTGCCACTCCTCGGGTTGAACAACATTCTCGTCAACGCTGCGCTTACCAGGAGGAGTATGGTCGAGCGCGTCGGGTTGTTCGATGAAACATTACCGCCGGTGGAAGATTGGGACTTTTGGCTGCGTTGCGCGGAGGCGGGCGCGTGCTTCCACTACTCAGACAGCGACGGAACGCGCGCACTCGTCCGCTCGCATTCCTCCAGCTCGTCGAAAAGCCGAGTGCAGTTTTACTGCTCGACGCTTCTGATGCGAAAGAAATTGGCAGCCCGCCTGACGGACGCTGAAGTGCGGCGCATAAATTCCAGGTTGATAGCTGAGACTGAAGGGACGCTCGGTGCTGAGCACGTGTTTCATAACGAGCGCGCACGCGGCTTTTACCATCTCGGCAGAGCAGCTGTTCTCGACAGAAAGTTCAGGCACCGGTTAAAGTGGTTCGCTTGTGCGCTAGCCGCGCCTTTTGGCCGCAGCCGCTTCGAGACAGTTTATTCCTCCTCCATCTCGAGCGCTGTAAAGGGTTCGTTCCGGCGTGGAGTTGTATAGGTCCTATATCAAGAATTTGTGATGCAAAGTCCGTTAGTCACAGTAATCATCCCGACTTTCAATCGACTCAAGTGGATAGGCGAATGCCTCGATTCGGTGAAGTCGCAAACTTACCCGTTCGTAGAAACGCTTGTCATCGATGACGGCTCGTCCGACGGCACAGTCGAATGGCTGAAGTCGCAGCCCGATTATTCATTCGTTCAAATACACGTGCAGCCACAGAACGGTGGCGCCTCCATCGCCCGCAACGACGGGATCCGCCGCGCGAAAGGTGAGTTGATTGCCTTTATCGACAGCGATGACGCGCTCTTGCCACAGCACCTCGAGAAAGCAGTCGAGGTCTTTCAAAAACACCCAAACACCGGATTGTTTTGCTGCGATTCCACTCTCATCGACGCCAATGGCGACGTGCTCTTTGAGGGACGTACCTGGCACCAGATCCAGAGCCGTTTGAAAAATCATCCCGTCCAAACCGGCTTCCGTACCCTGAAAGAGATATTTCAGTTTTCACACATCTTTCCGGGTTTTACT
>Ga0068859_100003913_pt1 | contig 15203 bp, 14 predicted proteins | sample KBSSwiS22_FD_66585 | JGI IMG/M metagenome (GOLD analysis project Ga0068859, IMG submission 66585) | Switchgrass rhizosphere microbial communities from Kellogg Biological Station, Michigan, USA - KBS Switchgrass S2-2 | ecosystem: Host-associated > Plants > Roots > Rhizosphere > Soil ...
CCGCTTCAGCGAATCGAAGAACTCCAGCATCGCGCCAACAAGTCCCGGCCGGATGCGAAACGGCGGCTTCACACCCGCATCGACGGCCGCCGAGCAGGCAACGGTCAGAAGCGCCTCCCGTTCCTGAAGCGTGAGCGACGGCACGTGCTGCGGCACCCGCTCGAACAGCCGATCGTGCAGCTCCGCTCGCGTGACCATATCGGGAAGCACCGTGGCAACGAACCCGTGCAGCCGGTCTTCAATCGAGCGGAGCAGGTGATGCGCTGCGGCGCGGGTCGGTACGATGATGAGTCGGTTGCGAGCGTCGAACGGAGAACCCTCTGTCGCGAGCGCGGTCAGGATGCTTCGAAACGACCGGAGGTCCGCCGCCCGCACGAGTCGGGTCGTGCGGGGTGTGATCACTGAAGACGCGGCGGTTCGAACAGGGCGCGGATTTCGCGCTGGACCTTGTCCACCATGAGCAGGGCGCCGGCCGCCGACGAAGAGGCCTGCAATGCGATGTTGACGTTGCCGGAGGAGACGGCGTCGTAGCGGATGTCGACCGCCGTTTCCGCAAACCTCCAAGCGCTGACGAGCAGCTCGTGCGTCGGGCGGAGGTAGTCGGGCACAGTCACCCGCTGCAGCCGATCGGCACCGCCCGCCAGACGGCTCCGAAGCGTCACAAGCGTCGTAGGTGGAGGCCCTGTTAGACGGCGGATGGCGTCCAGTGACGGCTGTATCTTCACGAGCTGCAGGAGTTGGCTGTTGATCGTGCGCTGGTACTGTCGATAGGTCGTACGCCGAATCTGCCATCGATCGCGCAGCAGACGGAGGCGCCGCGCATTATCGAGCTGCAACTGCAGCGAGGCGTCCAGCGCCTGCATGACCTCCGGCCTGCGCCGACCTAACTGCGCATCTTCCTTGGCGACGCGATTGATGACGCGCTCGACGTCGCTGATACGCGCCTGACCGGCAGCGTTGGTCGCCGACGTCAGCAGGCGGCGCGTCAGCGCTGCGTACCGCTCGTCGACGACAGCTTCCTCGTGAATTTGATCCTCGGCGAGACGGCGAAGGCGAGCACCTTCAGACGGCGAAAGGGCCGCTCCCGCTTCCGCGACGAGTGTCAGCGATTCCTGCAGCAGCGATACGCGATCCGCGACGGTCGATGCCAGGCGCGCCGCCCTGAACGTCGCGTCAATCTGCTCAACGATGCTCGGAGGACCAAGTATCGGTTCGTAACCGGTCTCCACCGGAGTGGCGACGAGTGCCAGGCTGAAATCGCTTTTCCCTGCCGACGCGCGAAGATCCGAAATCGCCTCGTCGAGCAGCGACACGACCTCCCGGACATCACGCTCGCGGTAGCCATAGTGTGTGGCCGGCCAGTTGGCCAGCGTCTCACGCGCGTGCTCCGCCGAGCCCAAGGCGGCGTTTTTGTCCGTCGAGAGCGCCACCTCGTTGAGGACACGCGCGATGTCGTTGCTGAGACGCTCGAAATCGTCGGCGCCCCGTGTATCCGCGTAGCGTTGCGCCCGCACCGATGCAGAATACCGCTCGGTGCGCGGCCAGTCGATCTCGGCGGCCGGCACGGACATGACATGCAGCCGCGGCTCGTTGGCTGCGCCGCCGACGGGCATCGAGAAGACGACCTGATCGCCGACCCGGGCGAACTCACCGTAGCTGACGAGGGAAGCACCGTCGCGCAAAAACACGCGAAACAGCGTCGCATCGGCGGCGGCATAGGCCGGCGTGGCCGCCACCAGCGACACGAATGCGAGCAGTGCTGCGGGCCCGAGGCGCATGAATGGTGAGTTTGTATTGTATCCGCCCAAGAGTGTGGAAATCCTGTGCACGTTACGTGCAAAAGCTGTTGAGAACCGGACAACGAAATTTTTTTTCCGATGCGATCCGAGCAATCCGCGGCCGGGCCGTATGTGGACAGCCCCTTCGCGTGTCGCTTCGCTTGATCGCTCCGCCTTGCCGAATAGAATCGTCCGCGCTCCTAAACTCCAACCAGACATCCCAGACGTGCAAATTCATCACTTTGAACACACCATCGGCGGGCGCGCATACCAAATCGAAGTGACCCGGGTCAGTAACAGGTGGCGAGCGCAGCTCCGCCGAGGCCCGGGCATGCCGACGGCCATGATGCCCTTTTACGGCCCGACTCCTGACGAAGCTGCCAACCAGCTGGGACAGTGGCTCACTTTGGCACACCAGCGCTTCGCGGCCGCATCGGCCGCGCGCGCACCCACTATATAGACGTGCCGTGACAGGATAGGTCTTCGGGTACTACGTCGTGCGTATGAGGGAGAACCTGGGGTCGGCGCCCAGGCTCGGCGCCACCGGCAGCCCCAGTTCCTGCCGCACCATGTTGGTGCCCTGCACCAGCGCCACCATCTTGTAAAACGCGTGGCGGCGGCTCATGCCCTCGCGCCCCATGCCGCAGTCGGAAGAAATCACGAGGCGCTCGACCGGGATCATCTTCAACGCCCGCCGAATCAGGTCCGCGACCTCGTTGGGAGATTCGACCTGCAACGTGTGGTGATCGATCACTCCGATGCAAACCCTCTTGTCCGTGATCGTCTGCGCCACCGCTTCGAGGTCCATGGCGTTCGAGCTCTTCATCTCGAAGGTAATGACATCGGCGTCGACCTGATTCAACAACTCGAGTGCCGGCTTGTACGACTGCACCGTCGCGAACATCCGTTGCTGTGACGGATTTCCCCAGCAGGTGTGGCACCACACCTCGGTCTTGCCGCGAAGGCCTTTCACGGTGTTGTTGAACACCTTCAGCATGTACTCGGGGTTGATCACCTTGTCGACATACCCGCGAGCCGCGAGCAGATGGATCTGCGGCTCCTCCATCTGGATCACCTGGCAGCCGGCGTCGGCCAGGTCGTGCAGCTCCTCGTTGAAGGCGTCGCTCAGCGCCATGATTCGGGACGGAATATCTTTGTAGTACTCGTCCTGCACCGCGAAGGCCACGAGCTCAGGGGTGACCGTCCCGAACTTGACAGGCCTGGTCGTCAACCGCTGGGCGGCTTTGAACAACTCCGCGTACTGCATCTCGCCGCGGCCGATCGGACCGATCACCTTGGGCATGACGCGCGCTTCAAGGTAATCGTGCAGGATGTGCCCGCGCGGAAACGCGAGGCCTCCTGCGCCAGCGCTGGCCAGCTTCGGGTGCAGTGTTTCGAACCCGGTCATGTGGTGGGGTGGATAGCTCGTCCAGCTCTGCCCGCCGATGTCCTGGTCGAACCGGCAGTCGCCGTCGGTCACGATGTCCAGTCCTGCCACTTCCTGGTCCCGGAGATAGACCGAAAGCGCGTCGACGTACTGTTCGCGGAAACGCGACGTGACCATCGCGTCCAGAAACGATCGTGTGCCGAGGTTTTCCGTGTACCAGCTAGGCCTGGGCAGCGACCCTGTAATGGTCGTCGGCAGCAGCTTTCCCGCAGTCGCCTTCAGCATGCGCGTGTCCCCGTCTGGTGAATTTCGCCACCAAACAGTACAGCGCCGGCGACCGGGCACTCACGTACTTTTTCACCCGGGCACGTACGTGGGGCGGGTCCCGCCGAGCACCTGGTGTAGTGCGAGGCGGACCCGCGGATCTAGAACTCGATGAGGGTCTGCGCGAGCAGCCGGCGCTCGAGCAATTGTGAGTTCGCGGTGCGATAGAGCTGCTCGAGAGAGACGACGACACCCAGGCGGCCGCGTCCCCACTGACTCCAGTGGGCGCCGCCGAACATGTAGCGGCGCTGTGAGTCGGTCCCGTTCGACCCATCAGGATCGAACAGGTCCAGGCGACCGATTCCAGCCCACCCGGTGGGTCCCTTTCGCCCCTCACCGAAGAACGACATGCCGCGGCGCTGGACGTCTCTGGCCACGAACGGGTTGTCGGTCGCGGATAGATACTGCGCGGTGACGACAGCGTGAGGTTGCTCGTAGGTCGCCATGACGATTCCCAAGTTGCGCGGACGGTCTCTGGCGTACCAACCGTATGAGTAGAAGCCCGATATGTGCACGGACGTTTCGGCGGTGGCGTCGGCGTAGGCGCGCACCGTGGCGCGTCCCTGCACGCTCTTGTACTTGTCCTCTTCGGCGCGTCCGTAGCCCTCGCCGTTGTAGATGCCTACGTGGAACTCGGCACGCTCACCTCTGGTCCAGAAACTGGCGCCCACATCGCTTGGCCCTGGAATGAGACCCTCACGTTCGGCAAACATCGGACCTTGCACGCGGTAACGGTCGGTGGATTCCTCGAACGTCAGCCACGGGGTCTCGTGCATGCCGAAGACGATGGAGGACTTGTCCGTCACGTCGGCTTCCAGGTACGCGTATTCCAGGCGCAGTGCCAGGTTGGTCGCGAGCGTTGCGTCCGTCGTCGGCCGCACATCCGGGGTAAACCGGGCGCGAACGCGATCGGTCAGGCGCGCGTGAACGTCGAAGTATCCGCGGGTGACATCGAAGGCGTTGTATCCGTCCTCTTCATGCAGTTCGGCCGCGTATTGGAGGAACGACAGAACGCCGAACGTCACCGCCGGGGTAGACGTTTGCGGCGTCGACGTTGGGTTCTCCGGAGACTGGGCCAACGCTGGGGCAGACAGGGTCCACAACAACGTCGTCATCGCGCAGAGTCGTTTCACGCTCGTCAGCTCCTAAAAAATCGCCGGCGCGCCGGCTCGGAAGTCACCATTGAGTATCGGCACCGAATTGACTCCGAGCCACTGGTCGAGCAATTTCGCGTAAACAGATCGGAAGTCGGTCTCGAAGCGGACGTCGCCAGAGTTGTTCTCCAGCGTCGGACTGCCAGGGGCCAAAGAGGCGGCAGTGCCGTAGAGCCCGCCGCGTACCATCCCGCCGAGCGCCATCATCACACCCGCAGCTCCGTGGTCTGTTCCGTTGCTGCCGTTCTCGGAAATCCGGCGGCCGAACTCGGAGTACACGATCACCGTCGTGTCGTTGGCGAGGCCCTGGTTGCGGATGTCGCTGTAGAACGCCCAGAGGCCATCACCCAGGGTGCCCATGAGAGCGGCGTAGCCGCCACCGCCACCCTGGCCCTGCTGTGCGTGTGTGTCGTAACCGCCCGTCTGCACCCAGAAGACGCGCGACCCGATGCTTTTGACGATGGCACCGGCAACCGTTCGCAACGCCAGCGCGAAGCCGTTGTTCGGATACTGGACGGTCGGCGTGTACGCGGTCGCTTGCGCCACGCGGTCGAGCGTTTCGATCGCTCCACGGCTCGTGCTGTTCACGAATGCGAGGTGCGGCCTGCCACTTGCCGGGTTCGACGCCATCAGTTGCGCCGCAGCGCGCTCTTCCAACGCCACCGAGCCCCGGTTCGGGCTTGCATAGGTGTACGTGCTTGCGCTCGGAATTGCGGGCACACCAGTGGTGCCCGAGAGCAGCGCACGCGGTGTTTCGCCCGTGGTGTTCCATGCCGCCAGCGCGTCAACAGGTCGAGGCAATGTGTCGAGATAGCGTCCGAGCCAGCCCGAGCCGGTGTACGACTGCGGATTTGCGGTTCCCCAGATGTCGCCGGCCTCGAAGTGAGAACGACTCGAGTTCGCGTAGCCGGTTCGCTGCACGAGCGCGAGGCGTCCCTCGTTGAAGATGTTCACGAGGCCGCCCAACCGCGGATGCAGCCCGAGCGCCCGCCCGGCGGCATCGCTACCGACCTGCAGCACCTGCCCTGCCGGCACGGCGATCGATGGACGGCGGCTGTAGTACGAGGGGTCCTGATATGAAACGAGCGTGTTCAGCGCGTCGTTGCCGCCGCCGAGGTACACGACGACGAGGCGACGCGAGGGTATCCCTTGCGCCTGCGCGATTGCGCTCAGGAACGCGGGAGCGGAAAGACCGAGTGTGACCGTCGCAACGCCGTCACGGATGAAGATTCGTCGAGATACGCGCATGGTCACTCCTGTCTACACCAGCTGGTACTCGGCGGAGCCGACGAGAAGACGCGCAAGACCCGCCGCGCGGGTCGTAACTTGCGCGGAGTTCCAGCTCCCCGCTCCCGATTGCAGATACGACATCAATGCCTGCTGCGGAACCGAATCGAATGGCGCTGGCGTCACCCGACTGAGCATCACCTGGAACAGCGCCTGCGGCGTTTGACCTGCAGATTCGAATTCGGCGCCGAGGCTCTCCTTCTGGCTCGCCGCGAGCGTCGCCGCGAAGTTCGTCCGCGCGAGCATCGTCCCTGTCGAGAACCACCCAGCGCCCAGCGGCCATCCGCCAACGTTTGGCGGCTCGAAGAGCAGCTGGCCCATGGCGGCGAGCGGGGTTCGCGCCTTGTCGAGCGAGAAGTTCTGCCAACCCACCTCTTTGATTGCACGCGCGACGTACTCCGCCGGCCAGGCGTACCGCGCAAAGTGCATTGACGGATCGTTGAACCACGGCGAGCTCAGGATGTGACGGACAACCGGCCTGATCTCAGTGCCGCTCTGAAGGTAGACAGCGGCGGTGCTCTCGACAAAGACCGGATCGGGCTGCTGAATTTCGCTGATGAAGAAGCCCCAGAACTTTCGAGCCAGCCGGCGCGCGGTCTCCGGGTGCACGGCGAGCGCGGTGATCAGGTCGACGCCGTCCTGCATCCCTGCGGACTCGCTGCGCGCCGGGATGGTGTGGCTTCCATTGCTGTAGATGGGGAACGAGAATGTCTTGTCGCTGGTTTCGTGTTCGCCCGAGTTGTAGACGAACTCCTGATAGGCGTTCATGTCCGTCCGGTTGTATCCCTGCGACTCTCGCAGGTTCCATCCCGAGAACACACGGGCCGCGGCGTAGACGTCGCTTTCGGTGTAGAAGTCGACACCGACGGTGAACAGTTCCATCACCTCGCGGCCGAAGTTCTCCTGCGGCTTCGTTCTCGTGTTGAACTGACCGTCGAGCCACACGAGCATGGCGGGATCCATCGCCATCTGCAGCACGAGGTCGCGAAAATTTCCGAGCGCGTACTGTCGAATGAGTTCGAGTTGTCCCTGGGGCCCGCGCAGCGCTCCCGGCTTGAACGCGAGCATCTTCGCCGCCTGCAGCGGACCGGAGTCGTTCGTGAGCTTGCTGTAGGCGGTCGCGAAGTGGTTGTGCCAGAACAGCGCCATCTTTTCCTGCAGCGGCCGGCGCGTATGGACCATGCGGAACAGCCAGCGCTGTCGCGCGTCGTCGATGTCGATGTCGGGAGCAAACAGGTCCTTGGAGGTCACCTGCGCGTGGTCGGCCCGGCCGATGCGCGCATCGACATCATCGGGACGGCCTTCGTAGTCGACGAGATACGACACCGCGGCAGCCGTGGACATGTCGCGGAAGGTGTCGACCTCCATGGGACTGACGCCGAAACCGGCGCGGCGAAGCAGATGATCGATTTCCGGGTTGAGTTGGGACATATCGACTCCCGTGCGAAATCGCAGCGGCGATGTCAGACGCCGATCGTGACGACTCCGTCCGCGAAGGTGGTGGCGAACTGACGCAGTGAGGCTTTCGCAGGTCCCTCGAGCACCTGACCGGTTCGGCTGTAGCGCGAGCCGTGACACGGACAGACGTAGACGTTGCCGTCGGCGCTGGTCACGGTGCACGACTCGTGACTGCAGATCGCGTCCACGGCCATGAATGCCGTGCCGCTGGTACGCGACACGAGGAATACGCCCGCGGTCGACTCCACGAGTGCGGCACCGCCAACGTTGTCGAGCGGTGATCCAGCCACGGTGACCTGCACTCCGGAACCCGCGAAGCGCCCGGGGACGACATTGAGCGTCGACGCCGTGCGACTGGGCGACGTTGGGGATCCACCGCAGGCGGAAAACAAGGTGGCGAGCGTTGCGCCGGATGCCACCTGACACGCTCCTGCGCAGAACTGCCGTCGTGAGACTGGTCTTTTCGTTTCTGACATGGCGATAGTTGTCGTTGGGGGCTGCCGGTGTCAGGTGGGCAAGAACAACGCCACGCACCAATCACGCGGTTTTTCTTGAAGTAGCAGCGGATCGCAGGGCGTTGACGATCACCGACTGGTCGCGCCGCGGGTGATTTCGTAACCGCGAGGAGAATTTCAGTTTTGTGGCCGCGGCTCAAACTTGCCTTATCGAGTCCGCAACCGAGCGTCCGTGAAATCGATGAAACCCGCGACGTCAGACAAGAGCGCGGGTCGCGTCCTCACGTCGGTCGCTAGTGGCTCGAACGCGTTGCGATGATCACCGGAATCGGTGCGTTCAACTCCCGCAGCAACGCTGCAACTTCAGCAGCGAGTCGACGAGCGTCCTTCGAGTTGCGCCCGCAGGACCCCTGCGCTAGCATGAAAAGTCACACTGAAGTGGGCCAGTGGCGCAGATGGGAGCGCGCGTGAATGGCATTCACGAGGTCACCGGTTCGATCCCGGTCTGGTCCACCAAATCTTCTTCACCTCACAAATCACGTCAAACCCGCTCAGCGAAGCGCTGCGTCAAGGAGGTCGACGAACAAGGCGCGATCTTTTTGATGGTCGCAGCACGTCGGGGGCATCCCGAGGTGCGTGTATCTTGACGGCCGACCGTGTGACACAGTGGTGCTTGCAAGACGCTGTAGCGGTCCGCGTCCAGCCCTGGCCGGCTAAACGGGACCCTTCTCCCAGCCGATATTGACCGTTATCCACGGATCAACTAAGAGTCAAGCCGCTCATTACAAGGAGCTTCCGCATGGCGAACCCGTACGCACCGCCACAGGCGGTGGTCGCTGACGTCGTCGACCCTCGTATCGAGAACACTCCGGCGGAACGCGGTACACGGCTGGCAGCGGCGATCGTGGACTCCCTCATTGTTGGCGCGATGGTGGGCGTGCCGATCTTCGCGGGTCTTGTTGTGAGCGGCATCACCAGCACCGGACCCGATGCCCGTCCGAGTTTGAATGCGGTAATGCTGACGGCTATCGGCATCGGCGCGATCGGCTGTATTGCGTGGTGCTGGCTGACTATTCTCTTCGTGCTGCGCAACGGTCAGTCGATCGCCAAGAAACTGCTGCACATCAAGGTTGTGCGATCGGACGGCTCGCCTGTCAGCCTGGGGCGTATTTTCTGGTTGCGCAACGTCGCGAACGTCGCGCTCAGGCTCGTCCCGTTCTACGGTCTGGTTGACCTGCTCTTCATCTTCGGAGAGCAACGTCAGTGTTTGCACGACAAGATCGCCGACACCATCGTTGTCAAAGCCTGAGCACGGCAGGGTCCGGCGCGACATTCTCGACACGGTCGTCCCGAGCGAGACGCCCGAGGGCATTCTCCTCGAGCTGCGCCCGGCGGGGTTGACGCCGCGCTACTACGCGTTCATCGTCGACTGGATCATTCGGCTCGCGGTGATCGACGCCGTTGCAACGGTCACCGGGTTCATGGGCGGCATCGGCGTGGCCTTCTGGATCGTCCTGCTGTTCGTACTCGAATGGTTTTACCCGGTGTTCTTCGAGCTCAGCGCACGAGCGGCGACACCCGGCAAACGAATCTTTGGCTTGAAGGTGGTGATGGACAACGGCCTGCCGATTACGGCGGCCGCATCGATGACGAGAAACCTCCTGCGCGTCGCCGACTTCCTGCCGTTCGGGTTCGGATTCGGCACCCTGAGCATGCTGTTCCGCCATGACAACAAGCGCTTGGGTGACATCGCGGCGGCGACGCTGGTGGTGCACCACCGCCGCGCGGATCGACGAAACGTCAGCGCGGAATGGCCGCCACTGATGCCGCTGCGTCCGCTCGCTCCGGAAGATCAGGCCGCGCTGGTCGCGCTGGCCGTCCGCGCGCCGACGTTGACGCCCGAACGGCTCGACGAGCTCGCCGCGCTGGCGGCCGTGACGTCGGGTGATGAGGGGCAGTCGGGACCCGAGGTGACCGCGCGCGTCCTCGGGGTCGCACAGTGGGTGCTTGGCCGGCGATGATGACTCCTCTACGCTTCGAGCAGCTCTATCAGCCGGAGTGGACGGAGCTCGACACGCTGCTCGATGCACTCTCGCAGCCTCGGAAAGCCAATACTCTCACCGAAGCTCCGTCCGGCGCGCGAGCCGGCGCGCTCTATCGGCGCGCGTGCGAACATCTGGCGCTTGCGCGGGCCCGCTCCTATCCAACGTACATGATCGATCGTCTCGACGATCTCACGTCGCGCGGTCATCAGTTGATCTATCAGCAGCGCGAGTTCGGCGTCGAACGTCTTCGCCGACTCGTGAGCATCGACTTCCCATCCGCCGTACGATCGCACGGTTCCTACGTCGCGGCCGCGGCAGGGCTTTTCCTTCTGCCCGCGATTGTTATCGGCCTGATCGTATTCCGGCAGCCCGACATGATCCTGTCGGTCGTCGCCCCCGACAACGTCTCGGATTTCGAAGCGATGTATTCGCCGTCCGCCGAATCGATCGGGCGGACGCGCGATGCGGGCACAGACTGGACAATGTTCGGCTACTACATTCGGAACAACGTCAGCGTCGCGTTTCAGTGCTTTGCCGGCGGGCTCTTTGCGGGCCTCGGAACGCTGTTCTTCCTCGTTTACAACGGTGCATTCTCAGGGTCGCTCGCAGGGTATCTGACGGCACAAGGACTCTCGTCGACGTTCTATGCCTTCATCGCCACCCATTCGGCCTTCGAGCTGACGGCAATCGTCATCGCCGGCGGAGCGGGGCTCCGCATCGGGCACGCCCTGGTGTCGCCGGGACGACTGACGCGCCGACAATCACTCGTGAAGGCGTCGCGTGAGGCAATGGTGCTGGTGTACGGGGTCACGTGCATGCTGCTGATAGCGGCAGCACTCGAAGCATTCTGGTCTTCCGCGAGCTGGATTGGGCCTGGCGCAAAGTACGGCGTGGCGGCCGTGTGCTGGATATCGGTGTTCGGGTACTTCGTGCTGCAGGGACGCCATGCAGATTGATGCGCTCGCCGTTCGCCTCCGTCCGCGAACGCCAACCGAAGCATCCGATCTCGGCGTGCGCCTGTGTCAGCACGCCTCGCGTTCCATTTTTCCCTGCTTCCTGTTCACCGCCATTCCCGTGATGGGCATCGCACTGGCCTCCGCCGACGTTGCGCCCTGGCTGCCCGCGCTGGTCCTCTGGTGGTCGAAGCCGTGGCTCGATCGCACGATCCTTTTCGTGCTCTCACGTGCAGCTTTTGGTCAGCACACGTCTCCGCGTGATGTCTGGCGCGCGCAGCGTGATGTGTGGTGGCGCCAGCTGTTGTTCACGGTCAGCATTCTTCGCTTGTCGCCGTGGCGCTCGTTGACACAGCCGGTTTATCAACTCGAAGGGCTGTCGATTGGCGCATTCCGGGTGCGCGTGCGCCAGATTCGTCACAAGACGAAGGGGGCGGCGTTGATGATGACTCACGCGTTCTGCGTGGCCGAATTGGCAATCGTGTCTGCGCTGCTGTCGCTCGTCTTCTGGCTCGCCCCGAGGGGGATGACGCCCCATTTCTCCGAGCTCATTGCGGGCGACGCGACAACGTTCTTCGGCATCACGTTTCCCATGAGCTACGCGTTGGCAATTTTTCTGATAGAGCCCTTCTATGTCGCCGCCGGCTTTGCGATGTACTTGAATCGGCGCGCCGAGCTCGAGGCCTGGGATATCGAGCAGGAGTTCCGACGTGCGTTCGGTGCGTGAGGTGATGGCGTCGCTGGCGCTGTGGGTGCTGCTCGCTGCGTTTGCGGTCACGCCGCTGGCGGCTCAAACAGAAAACCGGTCCGCGGCGGGCGTGGCACCCACGGACGCTGAGGTTGGACGCGCGATCGACACGGTCAAGGCGGATCCAAATCTCTCGACGACTCGCCAAATCAAGACGCTGCGTTGGAAAGATCGTGCTGCGCCCAGACCGACCGACCAACCAGCATGGATCCTATGGATCGTGGGTCTGTTTCGCTGGTTCAATCAGGCCGCACGCGTCGTCGTCTGGTTCGCCGCGGCACTGGCGGCCGGGTTCCTCGGCGTCTTCATCTACCGGATCGTGCAAGCGCATGGCGGCCCCCCGGCAACAGATGGATTCGTCGCACCTACTCACGTTCAGGACCTTGATATCCGACCCGAGTCTCTTCCATCCGACATCGGTTCGGCGGCGCGTTTACTCTGGGACCGCGGCGAGCATCGCGCTGCGCTGGCGTTGCTGTATCGGGGGCTGCTCTCGCGTCTTGCTCACGTGCACCGCGTCCCCATTCGAGACTCGACTACCGAAGGTGATTGTCTCGCGCTGGCGGCAACCCATCTCGACGGCCGTCGACACTCGTACGCATTACGCCTCGTTCGCGTCTGGCAGCGCACGGTGTACGCCCACCAGCCGGCGAACACGCCTCTCGTCTACGACCTCTGTGATGGCTTCGCAATGCTTGATGCGGCTTCGGTTGAGGCACGCGCTTGAGTTACGGCAGACACGCAATCGTCACCCTTGTTGTCTTGGCGCTCGTCTCGCTCGCGTACTGGATCGGCACGAACACGTACTGGGGTGATATCGACGTCCCGACGCCCGCCCGGGGCGAGGCGCGCACGAATCCGACGTATGCGGCGCAGCGCTTCGTTGAGGAACTGGGCGCACGTGCCACCCGCAATCGCACGCTCGTCGTGCCACCGCCTTCGTCGGTCATCGTCCTCTCGTCGTGGAACTGGGACCTCAGCGCAACGCGGCGCGACGCACTCGAGCGATGGGTGGAATCCGGAGGGCGGCTCGTCATCGATAGATCCGTGACGTGGCGGGACGACTTCGAGAGCTGGTCGGGCATCAGCTACGAGTACAACAAGTCAGCTGCCAACGCCGACCAAGACAAAGAGCGGGAACCCTGTCGTCGGTACCGCGAGAATCGGCGCGAGGGCGCGTCCGCTGCGGGTGACCAGGTTCACTGGCTGTGTGATTTCTACGATCAGTTCTTCGACATCAGGACGAGGCAGCCCGCTGAATGGACGCTCGGAACGGCGGACACCGGCGTTCAAGTCGCGCGTGTGCGGGTGGGACGCGGGGCGCTCACCCTCGTGAACGGGCGTCCGTTCCAACAACGAGCGATCTTCGATGGCGATCACGCATGGCTTCTTGCACGAGCGGCGGACCTGCGGAAGGGAGACGATGTGCACTTCCTGTCTGAAGCCGACTACCCGTCGCTACTCGCTTTGACATGGCAGCGTGGGGGACCCGTAGTCGTGCTCGCGCTGGTGCTTGTTGCCATGCTGCTCTGGCGCGGCGCTGTCAGGTTTGGGCCGGGGGCGGCGGCCGCGGTTGCTGCACGCCGATCACTCGCCGAGCAGATTTGTGGCACTGGTTCGTTCGCGCTGCATCATGGCGGCGCCGACTCGCTCCACGCGGCGGCTGTGCGCGCGCTTGACGAGGCCGCACGGCGGCGGGTTGCCGGCTATGCGCATCTGGCCGCGAACCCGAGAACGGAGGCCCTGGCGCGGCTGACGAACCTCGATCCCGAGGCGCTCGCATCCGCCATCTATCACCCACGCACGCGGAGGCCGGAGGAACTCGGGACCACCATCGCGCTGCTCGAGACTGCGAGGCGGCGCTTGCTCACAAACACGGGGATAGCGAATGGATTCAACTAGTCAGCTGAACGGAATCGGCGAAGCCGCGGCGATGCTCGATGCGCTGCGCGCCGAGATCGGAAAGGCGATGGTCGGCCAATCGGCGGTGATCGAACAGGTGCTGATTGCGCTGGTCGCTTCTGGCCACGCGCTCATCGAGGGGGTGCCCGGCCTGGGCAAGACGCTGCTCGTCCGTGCGTTGGCCCAGGCGCTGTCGCTCGGACATGCACGCATACAGTTCACGCCCGACCTGCTGCCGTCGGATATCACCGGACACGCCGTGCTCGATCCCGCGACGCGACAACTGCGCGTCGTCCGTGGACCCGTCTTCACCCATGTTCTGCTGGCCGACGAGATTAACCGTGCACCTGCCAAGACGCAGAGCGCGCTGCTCGAAGTGATGCAGGAATACCAGGTCACGCTCGAAGGACAGACACTTCCGGTGCCGCAACCATTCATGGTTGTGGCCACACAGAATCCAGTCGAAACGGAAGGGACGTATCCGCTGCCGGAAGCGCAGCTCGATCGTTTCCTGTTCAAGATCCAAATTGGCTATCCCTCGAGCGCCGAAGAGGCCGACGTCGTCATCCGCGCGACCACTGCGCAGGCCGGCAACGAACTGCCGCTTGCGGAGGTGAAGCCGTGTCTCGACGCCGCAGGCGTAGCCAAACTGCAGCAGCTCGCCGCCACGCAGCAGATCGACGCGCAGGTGATCGACTACGCGGTGCGGCTGACCCGTGCAACACGCGATTATGCGGGACTCGCCTTCGGCGCCAGTTCGCGGGGCGCGTTGGCGCTGGTCCGCGGAGGACGGGCAGCTGCGCTGCTCGACGATCGGAATTACGTGACGCCTGACGACATCAAGCGCGTCGCCCTGCCGGCCCTGCGCCATCGGGTGGCACTCACTCCCGACGCGCTGCTCGAGGGGCGGAAGACAGACGAACTGCTGACTGACGTGATTGACACCGTCGCGGCGCCGCGTGTCTAGCGTTGGAACGGTGCGTCTCCTGCCGGGCCGCACCACGATTGTGCTGCTTGCGGGAAGCAGTGCCGCCGCGTTGATCGCGCTGCTGGTTGGTCTCGATCCACGGAGCGTTGCACGCGTCACGGTGGCCGTATTGGTGGCACTCGCGGTGGTTGGCCTGTGGGACTACGCAGCGTCGCGTGCGGCATGGCGGCGTGCATCGCCGCAGATGGTTCGCCGGCTCCCCGCGGCGTTCGCCATCGGCGCCCGGCGACCAGTCGAACTTGCGATTGAAGTGGGCGGAGAGCGGCCGTGGCACTGCAACCTGTACGACCACGCCGACTCGACGCTCGTCACGGAAGGTCTCCCGATGCGTCTGGCGATTCGCGGCGGGACACGAACCACCGCCACGTACATGGCGCTTCCCACGCACCGTGGAGAGATCGCCTTTGCGCCAGCAGATATTCGGGTGCGGTCGCGCTGGGGACTTTGCGAGCTGCTCGAAACGATCGGCACGCACGAAGTACGCCGGGTATATCCGGATTTCGCACAGGTCGCACGTTACGCATGGCTGGCCGGGGATCGGCGGCTCCAGGAAATCGGAATCAAGACGTACCAGCAACGCGGGGAAGGAACCGACTTCAAACAGCTCTCGGACTATCGCATCGGCGATTCCACGCGCCACATCGACTGGCGCGCGACCCTGCGGCTCGATAAGCCAATCGTCCGTGAATTTCAGGACGAACGCGACCAATGTGTCTTGCTACTG
>Ga0068859_100003917_pt1 | contig 15200 bp, 14 predicted proteins | sample KBSSwiS22_FD_66585 | JGI IMG/M metagenome (GOLD analysis project Ga0068859, IMG submission 66585) | Switchgrass rhizosphere microbial communities from Kellogg Biological Station, Michigan, USA - KBS Switchgrass S2-2 | ecosystem: Host-associated > Plants > Roots > Rhizosphere > Soil ...
CACGTCGAGCCGCGGCGTTCCGAACTGGCGGGCGAGGTCATCGCCGGTGGCGCCGATCACGCCCTCGAGCCCGGGGAGTGCCTGGCGGGGCGGCGGAGCGAGCGGCGCGCGGACCGGCGCCCGTGGCGGCGTGCGGCGTGAGGGTGCGGTTGCCACCGGCACGCCGGCGCTGCGCACTTCGACGAGATCCGAGCCGCCACAGCCCGAGAGGGCAGCAAGGAGCATCACTGCGGGAAGAACGGCGGCGCGCATCGCGCCGCAATCGCGCGGCGGCGAAGCGGCGTCAACTGCGTCAGGTCAGCAATCGGGCTTGCTGGCGCCCCGCCCGGCCGCTACCCGCCGCGGCAGACGCCCAGCGCGAAAGGCCCGAACCCCATGTCCAGTCCCGCCTACGACGTAATCGCCATCGGCAATGCCATCGTCGATGTGATGGCCCCGTGCAGCGATGCCGAGATCGAGCGGCTTGGCCTCGCCAAGGGCGGGATGACACTGATCGATACCGAGCGCGCCCACGAACTGTACGAAGCGATGGGGCCGGCGCGGGAGATCTCGGGCGGGTCGGCCGCGAACACGCTGGCCGGCCTTGCAGCGCTAGGCGCCAAGTGCGCGTTCATCGGGCAGGTGGCGGACGACCAGCTCGGGGAGGTTTTCGCCCACGACATCCGCGCCGGCGGGATCGCCTTCGACACGCCCGCGCGGGCCGGCGATCCGCCGACTGCCCGGTGCCTGATCTTCGTCACCCCGGACGGCCAGCGCACGATGAACACGTTCCTCGGCGCCTCGCAGTTCCTGCCCGCGGCCGAGCTTGACGAGGCGGCGGTGACCAGCGCCGGCGTGCTCTACCTCGAAGGTTACCTGTGGGACCCGGAAGAGCCTCGTGCCGCCATGCGCCGCGCAATCGCCACCGCGCGCGCAGCCGGGCGCAAGGTTGCCTTCACGCTCTCCGACGGCTTCGTGATCGCCCGCCATGGCGACGATTTCCGGGCGCTGATCGAGGCGGGCGAGATCGACATCCTCTTCGCCAACGAACACGAACTGGCCGCGCTGACCGGGATCGAGGATTTCCACGAGGGGATCACTCACCTGGGTGGCAAGGTGCCGACAGTCGTCGTCACGCGCAGCGAGAAGGGGGCTTATGCCATTGCCGGCGGAGAACATGCCGAGGTGGCGGCCGAGCCGGTGGCGCACGTGGTCGACACGACCGGCGCGGGCGACCTGTTCGCGGCGGGCTTCCTGTTCGGGTTCACGCGCAGCCGGCCGCTCGCGCAGTGCCTCAAGCTCGGCGCGATCTGCGCGGCGGAAATCATCTCGCACTACGGCGCACGGCCGGAGGCGAACCTCAGGGCGCTGGTCGGCGAACTGGCCTGATTCCCATCGTTTTCCCGCGCGCGGCGAGAATTTCAGAGCTTAGCTCCGCTCGCGCGCCACTTCGCGCCAGCCGATGTCGCGGCGGCAGAACAGGTCGGGTGCGTGGATGGCATCGACCGCGGCATAGGCCCTGGACTGCGCTTCGCTCACCGATGCGCCACGGGCAGTGACGTTCAACACCCGACCGCCGTTCGCGGTAAGCACGCCATCGATCCCAAGCCGGGTGCCGGCGTGGAAGACCTTCGCCCCGGTCGCCTCCGCCGCCGGAATGCCGTCGATCCGGCCGCCCTTCTTCGGTTCGCCGGGATAGCCATCCCCGGCCATGACGACGGTCAGTGCGACGTCGCTGCTGAAGCGGGGCGGTTGGCAGGCGGAAAGGCGGTTCTGGGCGCAGGCGAGCAGCAGTTCGCCGAGATCGCTCTCCAGCCGCATCAGCATGACCTGGCATTCCGGGTCGCCGAAGCGGCAATTGTATTCGATCAGCTGCGGGCCGGTGCGCGTGAGCATGAGGCCGAGGAACAGCACGCCTGAATAGGGCATGCCCTCGTCGGCCAGGGTCTTCACCGTGGGCGCGATGATGCGGGTCATCGCCTCGGCTTCGAGTTCAGGGGTGAGCACGCGGGCAGGGCTGTAGGCGCCCATCCCGCCGGTGTTGGGGCCGGTATCGCCTTCGCCGACGCGTTTGTGATCCTGCGCCGAGGCGAAGGCCATGATCGTGCCGCCGTCGGTCAGCGCGAAGAAGCTGGCCTCCTCGCCCTCGAGGAATTCCTCGACCACGGCTTCTGCCCCAGCCGCCCCGAAACGCCCGGCGAAGATCTCGCGGATCGCGTCTTCCGCCGTTTCGAGGTCCATCGCCACGGTGACGCCCTTGCCGGCCGCGAGCCCATCGGCCTTGATCACCACCGGCGCGCCGAAGCGGCGTACGGCGGCAAGGCCGTCCGCTTCGCTGGTCACCCGCTCGTAGCCGCCGGTCGGGATGCCGGCACGAGCGCACAGGTCCTTGGTGAAGCCCTTGGAGCCTTCCAGCTGGGCGGCGAGGCGGCCCGGGCCGAACACCGCGAAGCCCGCGCCGCGGAGGCTGTCGGCCAGGCCGTCCACCAGCGGGGCTTCCGGGCCGACGACCACCAGGCCGATCGCGTGGGCCTCGCAGAAGGCGATCGTTGCTGCGTGATCCGTCGCATCGAGAGTGACAAGCTCGGCATGTGCGGCGCTTCCGGGATTGCCGGGCGCGGCATAAAGCTTGCCGCCGTTTTCCAGCAAACGCGATTGCGCCAGCTTCCACGCCAGCGCATGTTCGCGGCCGCCCGAGCCCAGGAGCAGGATGTTCATGCCCGATACGCCGCCTTTTTCCGATGATCCGTCCGGCGGGCTGGTAGCGAAGCGAGCGCCGGGCGACAATGCCGAGCCGCTGACCATCAGCGAGATTTCGGCGGCCCTGAAGCGCACCGTGGAAGACCGCTTCGGCTTCGTGCGGGTGCGCGGCGAGCTTTCGGGGGTCAAGCGAGCGGCTTCCGGCCACCTCTACCTGTGCCTCAAGGACGAGGGCGCACGGCTCGACGGGGTGATGTGGAAGGGCAACGCGGGCCGTCTCGCCTTCCTTGCGGAGGACGGCGTGGAAGTGGTCGCCACCGGCAAGCTCACGACGTATCCGGGGCGCTCGAATTACCAGATCGTGATCGACCGGATGGAGATCGCGGGCGAGGGCGCGCTGCTGGCGCTGCTGGCGAAGACGAAGGCGCGGCTCGAAGCAGAGGGCTTGTTCGACCGTGCCCGCAAGCGCCCCCTGCCGTTCCTGCCGCAGGTGATCGGCGTTGTCACCTCGCCCACCGGGGCGGTGATTCGCGACATCCTTCACCGCCTGGCCGACCGCTTCCCGAGCCGGGTGCTGGTCTGGCCGGTGCTGGTCCAGGGCCACGGGGCGGCCGAGCAGGTCGCTGCCGCGCTGCGCGGGTTCGGCGCCATCGAGCCCGGCGGTCCCGTGCCGCGACCCGACCTGGTGATTGTCGCTCGCGGCGGCGGCTCGATCGAGGACTTGTGGGCGTTCAACGAGGAGGCGGTTGTCCGGGCGATTGCGGAATGTCAGATCCCCGTGATCTCCGCGGTCGGCCACGAGACCGACACCACGCTCGCCGATTTCGCGGCCGATCTGCGCGCGCCCACGCCGACCGCCGCCGCCGAGATCGCGGTGCCGGTTCGCGAGGAGCTTGCTGCGCAGATCGCCGAACTGGCCCTGCGCAAGCGCCGCTGCGCGCTACGACCGGTCCAGCTCGGGCGGGAGCGGCTTGAGGCACGTGTGCAGCGCCTGCCCCGCCCCGAGGCGATCGTGGCCCTGCGTGCGCAGCGGCTCGACGAGCTTGGTGAACGCTTGCGGCGAGGGCTGGCCGACCGGATTGCTCATGCCCGAACCGCGCTGCACCGCCCCGCCGGCCGTCTCTCGGCCCCGCTGCTGACCTACCAGCTGCGCCACGCGCGACAGGGTCTCGAGGCGGTGCGGATGCGGAGCGAAGACTTGCTGCTGCGGGTCGACACTGCCCGGCGACATGTCGAATCGCTCGATCGCCTGCGCCGCCAGCTTGATCCGCGCGCGCCGCTGCGCCGCGGTTATGCGCTGGTCACCGGACCCGACGGCCATGTCGTTGGCGGGCGGGCGATTGCCGCAGGCCTGGCCGAGATGACACTGGAATTCCACGATGGCGCGCTGCAGGTCAGTCCATCGGCCGTGCCGCGAAAGGGGGCAAGGCCCGCCCGGGTGCCCCCGACCGATCCGCCCGGGCGACAAGGCGATTTGTTCTGAGCAGCCAACGCTGATATCCTCGCACCCATGCTGATGAACGCCTCTGACCGCCCTGCTGAACTGCAATATGGACCCAACGGATTCCGGGTGCTGCGCCCCGGCCCGTTCGTGCTGTGCGCAGTGAGCGGGCAGAAGATCCCGCTTGAGGAACTGCGCTACTGGAGCGCGGCGCGGCAGGAAGCTTATGCCAGCTGCGAACTGGCCACCCGGCGGCTGCTGGACACGGCCTGACACGATGCCGCGGGTGGATCGCCGCACCGCGCTAACCCTGCTCGGCTCCGCGCTGGCCGCGTCGCGTGCCCGGGCCACTTCTGTTGCCCTGCCCGCACTCGAACTTACCGCGAGCAAACTTACCCAGGGTGGATGGGCACGCGGAATTGCTCGCCATGGCGTCGCCGTCGATCTCGGCGGGGCGCGTGTCCCGACGGATCCGTCGGGCGAGTTCCTCATTGCGTTCGACCGGGACGCGCCTCCAGAGGCGAAGCTTCGCGCGCGTGCCGCGAACGGATGGGAAACCGCGCTCCCGCTGACAATCACCCCGCGCGCCTGGCAGATCGAGCAGATCGACGCACCCCTACGGCCGCCCGCAGTACCAAGCGCGGACTTCCTGCGCATCCGCCAGGCCGAACTCGCCCGGATCGCCGCCGCGCGCGCCCTGGATACCGGTTCGCAAGGCTGGCTTCAGCAGATGATTCGGCCCGCGCCGGGGCGCATCTCGGGCCGCTTCGGCGCGCAGCGGGTCTATCGCGGCGAACCCGGATCGTATCATTCCGGGCTCGATCTCGCCGCTGCGTCCGGCACCCCGATCCTCGCCCCCGCCGAAGGCGTGGTGATCCTCGCCGCCGAGGCGCCGTTTACGCTCGAGGGCAAGCTCCTGATGGTCGATCACGGCATGGGCCTGTCGAGCGCGTTCCTGCATTGCTCCGCGCATAATGTCCGGCAAGGTGATGCGGTCCGGCAAGGCCAGCCGATCGCGGCCGTGGGCATGACGGGCCGTGCCACCGGCCCGCACCTGCACTGGGGCCTGCGCTGGCGCGCCGCACGGCTCGACCCGCTGCTGTTCCTGGCGAGCGAAGGCTGAAGCGGCAGGAACGTCGCTGGCGCTTCCGGCGAGTTCGCCCATGCGCGAGGGCCGGGTCGCTCCCGGTTCGCCTCCGCCAGGAGGGGACGGTCAGTTCCGCACGTCACCGTTATACCTGCGATCCAATTTCACGTGGATTGACGGCGACGGCAAGACGAGGCGGGCTTGCGCAAGGCTTGGGGATGCGGGATGGCATGGCAAATGACGTCAAACCAGAAAATCACGCCGTTCCTCCGGCGCTGCGTTGCCGGCGCCATGATGGCCGCGGGACGAAGTGATGGATTTCCGAACCGGTTTGTTCACGCAGCCCCTTCTGTCCAGCAAACAGTAGATCAATTCAACTGGGCCTCGCGTCTCCCCATCGAAGGTATTCGGAGCGGCACGTCTCCGCTATTTGACGACGAGCGCATTCACTGGCTGCTCGACCACGTTTCGGTGCGGCAGCCGTTTTCCATCTTCGAACTGGGGCCGCTGGAAGGTGGCCACAGCACCATGCTGGCCCGCGCCGGGGCCACGGTCCGCGCGGTCGAGGCAAATCTGGGTGCTTACCTCAAGTGCCTTGTGGTCAAGGATCTGCTGAACCTTGATGCTGTCGACTTCCAGCTGGGCGATTTCAACTGCGAACTGGTCGAGAGCGAAACCCGCTATGATCTGATCATCGCTTGTGGTGTCCTGTACCGCATGACGGACCCCTTGCAGACGATCCTGAACATGACGCGCCGAACAGACCGTGTGTTTGTCTGGACGCAATATTATGACGGAAGTCGCCGGCACATAGGACAGCCTAAAGGGCTGAAGGGAGCAACCCGGAGTTTCGATCACCGTGGCCGGCGCTTCGACGGGCACATCAACGACTATGGGCTGGGCCCGTCACTGGCGAGCTTCTGGGGTGGCAATCATGGTCATTCGGTCTGGCTGACGAAGTCAGACCTGTTCCAGATATTCAGGGACGAGGGATTTGCAATCGTGGAAGGCCGCGATGAACCCGATCACGTGAACGGACCGGCCATCACTTTCCTGGCCACCCGATAGCGCTGTCGAGCACTGGGCGCCGGCGCCGCTGCTGCTGATGCCTGGCATTGCGGGGCGCGATGGCCACGGGCAACCCCAGTTAAACGAGTCTGGTACGGACGGCGGGACTCGAACCCGCACGAGCTGAGCTCAAGGGATTTTAAGTCCCCTGCGTCTACCATTCCGCCACGTCCGCACTGGCACAGTGCGGATGGCAGATGGCGAGCGATTGGGGAAGAGCGGTTCGGCCGGCGGGGGTGTACCCGCTCGGCACGTGCCCGCGCGTCAGTCGGCGTTGAGCCGGTGGCGCATTTCCTTGCCCGGCTTGAAGTAGGGGACGCGCTTGCCCGGCACCTCGACCGATTCGCCGGTGCGGGGATTGCGGCCCTTGCGCGGTTCGCGCTCGCGGGTCGAGAACGCACCGAAGCCGCGCAGTTCCACGCGGCCGCCGGCAGCGAGACGCTGGGCGATTTCGTCGAAGAACACATCGACCACGCGCTCCACCTCTTCGGCGCGCAAACCAGGGTTTTCCTTGGCCAGAGCGGCCAGCAACTCACTACGGATCATCAACGCTTCTCCCGTCGGGCGGCTCTACCAGAGCCGATTGCCGACGGAGCGACCCCCATCGTCCGTTAACCGTCTGCGGGAGCGAGCCTGCAGTTTTCGGTGTCGGCAATCGGAATGTCTGTGCCAGAATCGTTTGTAACGCGCAATTGAAGTGTTCGTTTATGTCCTGATTATACAATTCGCGTTTTGGGACAGTCGGAGATCCTAACCAAACCTGCCGCGGGGTAATCGGGCAAGGCAGGCGAAAGGATGCGCCGCGCGGCCGATTTCGCTTCCCACTGGCGCGTCCGGCGATAGGCTGCGCGCTCACCGGGATTGCGAGCGGAGCGGCGATGAAGGCAGTGACGCAATGGAGCGAGGGTGACTGGATCGCCGCGGTGGGTGCGGTTGCGCTGTTCGCCTTCCTGGCGATCGGCGCGGTTCTGGCAACCCGTCGCAGTCGCGAGGTCATCGGCCACCCGCGCGGGCTGTTCGTGCTGTTCTATGCCGAGATGTGGGAGCGCTTCTCCTACTACGGTATGCGCGCGCTGCTGGTGCTCTACCTGACCAAGTTCTGGCTCTTCGCCGACGGCAAGGCCAACCTGATCTACGGCGCCTACGGCAGCCTGGTCTACATCACCCCGGTGCTCGGCGGTTATGTGGCCGATCGCTGGCTGGGCCAGCGCAAGGCGGTGGTGTTCGGCGGCGTGCTGCTGGCAGTCGGCCACCTGTTCATGGCGGTCGAAGGCATGCGCGGGGTTGCCGATCCGCTGGTCAAGCAGGCCGACCCCGCAATCAACGTGTTCTGGCTGGCACTCTCACTGATCATCGTCGGCTCGGGGTTCCTCAAGGCCAACATTTCGGTGATCGTCGGCCAGCTCTACGGCCTGACCGACACCCGCCGGGACGCTGCCTATACCATCTTCTACATGGGGGTGAACGCGGGGGCAGCCTTCGGCACGATCCTCGTCGGCTATCTCGGCGAGACGATCGGCTGGTCGTGGGGCTTCGGACTTGCCGGAATCGGCATGGTGCTTGGCCTTGTCATCTTCCTCATCGGCAGGAGCGCACTCGAGGGTCGGGGCGAGCCGCCGGCACCGCTCGCCCGCGGCCTCGAGTGGCGGATCTATGGCGTCGGCCTGGTTGCAGTCGCGCTCGCCTGGGGGCTGATCCAGTTCCAGGGCGTGATCGGCAACCTGTTGATCGTGAGCGGCGTGGTCATGCTCGGCTTCACGCTGTACCAGGCCCTCAAGCTACCAAAGGAGCCGCGCGAGCGCATCTTCGCGATCCTGTTCCTGATCGCGGTGAACCCCATCTTCTGGGGCCTGTTCGAGCAGGCGGGTGGCAGTCTAAACCTGTACACCGACCGCTACGTCGACCGGCAGGGCGTGCCGACCAGCCTCTTCCAGTCGATCAACCCGATCTACATCATCCTCTTCGCCCCCGCGTTCGCCGGACTGTGGCAGTGGCTCGGCCGGCGTGGGCTCGAGCCCTCGGCGCCGGCCAAGTTCGCGCTGGCGCTGGTGCAGGGCGGGCTCTCGTTCCTGGTGTTCGTCTGGGGTGCGCGCAGCGTTGGCTCCGAGGCACTGACCCCGGTGCTGTTCGTATTCCTGATCTACCTGCTGCAGACCACGGGCGAACTGTGCCTCTCGCCGGTTGGCCTCTCGGCCATGACCCGGCTTGCCCCGGCGCACCTCGGCAGCTTCATCATGGGTGCGTGGTTCTACACGACGGCGCTGGGCCAGTTCGTGGCGGGCCGGATCGGCGAGGCCACTGGCGGCGAAAGCGGCGAGATGAGCAAGAGCCTGACGCTGGCGATTTACGAGAAGATCGGTTGGCTGACGCTGGGCGTGGCGGTCGTGGTATTCGTCGCTTCGCGGCTGGTCCACCGCTGGATGCACCTCGACACGCTCGGCGCGGCAGAACCAGAGGCCGGGAAATTGCCGGAAGGCGCGCGGGCAGACGCGGCCGGTCTCGAAACCCCGCCCGCCTGACGGTCAGGCCCGGGCCTCTTCCACGCCGGCGCTGTTGTGGCGCAGGGCCTTGAGGACGGTTTCGACGATCTGCGGTGCGTTGAGGCCAGCGGCGTCGTATTGCTTGTCCGGGCTGTCGTGGTCCTGGAACAGATCGGGCAGACGCATGGTGCGGATCTTGAGGCCGGTATCCAAAAGTCCGTCGTCGCTGGCCATCGTAAGGACATGCGCGCCGAGGCCGCCGATCGAGCCCTCCTCGATCGTTACGAGCACCTCGTGCGTTGCGGCGAGGCGGCGGATCAGTTCCTCGTCAAGCGGTTTGGCGAAGCGCAAGTCGGCGACGGTAGTGGACAGGCCTCTCGCCTCGAGCTGGTCAGCCGCCTTCAGCGCTTCGGCGAGACGCGTGCCGAGTGAAAGGAGAGCGACCTTGGTGCCGTCCCGGACGATGCGGCCCTTGCCGATTTCCAGTTGCTCCGGAACCGCCGGGAGCGGCACGCCGACGCCGTTGCCGCGCGGGTAACGGAAGGCGATCGGGCCGCTGTCGTGGCAGGCGGCAGTGTAGGTCATGTGGACCAGCTCGGCCTCGTCAGCCGCGGCCATGACCACCATGTTGGGCAGCGTGGCGAGATAGGTGATGTCGAAACTGCCGGCGTGCGTCGCGCCGTCCGCGCCAACCAGGCCCGCGCGATCGATGGCGAAGCGGACGGGCAGGTTCTGGATCGCCACGTCGTGGACGACCTGGTCGTAGGCGCGCTGGAGGAAGGTCGAGTAGATCGCGCAGAACGGGCGCATGCCTTGCGCGGCGAGCCCTGCCGCGAAGGTGACCGCGTGCTGTTCGGCGATGCCCACATCGAACGAGCGCTCAGGGTGGGCCCTGGCGAACTTGTCGACTCCGGTTCCCGACGGCATGGCGGCGGTAATCGCGCATATCCGCGGATCGTTGTCAGCCAGTTTCGCCAGCGTCTCGCCGAAGACGTTCTGGTAGGCCGGCGGGCCGCTGGCGGCCTTGACCTGTTCGCCGGTGATCACGTCGAATTTCTGGACGCCGTGATACTTGTCGGCGGCGGCCTCGGCCGGGGCATAGCCCTTGCCCTTCTGCGTGACGACGTGGACGAGGATCGGGCCCTCGGCGGCATCGCGCACGTTTTCGAGCACCGGGATCAGGTGGTCGAGATTGTGCCCATCGACCGGGCCGACGTAATAGAAGCCGAGTTCCTCGAACAGGGTGCCGCCCATCGCCATGCCGCGGGCGAACTCGTCGGTCTTGCGGGCAGCCTTGTGCAGCGGTTCGGGCAGATGGCGCGAGATGCGGCGGGCGAGGCCGCGCAGCCCGAGGAACTGGCGCGAGGACACCAGCCGCGCGAGATAGGCCGACAGTCCGCCGACCGGGGGCGCGATCGACATGTCGTTGTCGTTGAGGATGACGACGAGGCGGTTGCCGGCGGCCTTGGCGTTGTTCATCGCCTCGTAGGCCATGCCCGCGCTCATCGCGCCGTCGCCGATCACCGCGATGCCCTTGCCGGGCTGTCCGGCCAGCTTGTTTGCCACGGCAAAGCCGAGCGCGGCCGAGATCGAGGTGGACGAGTGCGCCGTGCCGAACGGATCGTACTCGCTTTCCGAGCGCTTCGTGAACCCCGACAAGCCGCCACCCTGGCGCAGCGTGCGGATGCGATCGCGCCGGCCGGTGAGAATCTTGTGCGGGTAGGCCTGGTGGCCGACGTCCCAGACCAGCCGGTCGGCCGGGGTGTCGAACACGTAATGGAGCGCCACGGTGAGCTCCACCACTCCGAGCCCGGAGCCCAGGTGCCCGCCGGTCTGCCCGACGGCCGAGATCATCTCGCTGCGCAGTTCGTCGGCGAACTGGCGCAGCTGTGCCGGCTCCAGCCGTCGCAGGTCGGCGGGATAGGAGACAGTATCGAGCAGGGGGGTGGCAGGGCCTGGTGAGGCGGTCATCCGCGTTCCCCTACACCCTGGCCGGGGACAAGTCGATTGTATCGATCGGTCATCGCGTGCGGTTCAGCTCTCTGCTTCGCCGGAGCAGCGCGCGCAGGTGCCGCGCAGTTCGATGACCGGGCGCACGTCGGCGAACCCAGCCTTGCGCGCGGCCCCGATCAGCGCGCCGGTAAGCGCATCGTCGTCGCCGTGAACGGCGATGCCGCATGAATCGCAGATCAGGAATATGCAATCGTGCCGGCAGCCGGGGTGAGGGTTGGCGATGTAGGCGTTGGCGCTCTCGACCCGGCGGGCGAGATTGGTGCGCACGAACAGGTCGAGGATGCGGTAGACAGTGTTCGCGGCGACGCGGCGGCCGAGCGTGGCGGAAAGTCCCTCGGCCACGTCGTAGGCCGAGGCCGGCCGGTGCTGCGCGGCGAGCGCAGCGAAAACGTCGGCGCGCATGTCGGTCCACTGTTCGCCTGCGGCGACGAGGGCATCGTGCGCCGCGCTGACCAGGCCTGCGCCGCTATGCTCGTGGTGATGATGGGCCGCGCTCATCGGCCCGATATAGGGCGCGATCAGCCGCGGGTGAAGGCCGGCTTGTAGAGCGACGGGAACAGACGCTTCAGCGCGGCGACCTTCGGGGCGTCCCAGCGCCGGATGTAGCCGTGGTTCGGATTGTCGGCGGCGAAGTCCTGGTGGTAGTCTTCCGCGGGGTAGAAGCGCTGGTAGGGTTCGATACGGGTGGCGATCGGAGCGTGCCAGATGCCGCTGCGTCCGAGCTGGTCGAGATAGGCGGTGGCGACGCGGCGCTGCTCGGGATCGAGCGGGACGAGCGCCGAGCGGTACTGCGTGCCGACGTCCGGTCCCTGCCGGTTGACGAGGGTCGGGTCGGCGCCCACCGAGAAGAACAGCTGGAGCAGCTGGTCGTAGCGGACCTGGCGGGGGTCGTAGGTGACCCGGACCGATTCGGCGTGGCCGGTGTTGCCGGACGAGACCCAGTCGTAATGCGCGGTGGCGGCCTTGCCGCCGTGGAAGCCCGAGACCGCGCTCGTGACGCCGCGGACGTGGCTGAAGATCGCTTCGATGCCCCAGAAGCAGCCGCCGGCGAAGATCGCCGTCTTGAGGCCCGGCGCCTCGCGAGCCTCGACCCGGGCGGGCGGGGCGAGCACCGAAACTTCGCCGGGCGCGGCGGACACCGGCTGCTGGCAGGCGGCGGCGAGCAGCGCGAGCGAGGCCAGGATCAGCCTCGGGCGCATGCGGTCACTTCGCTTCGGCCGGGGCGGCGATCGCCGGGGGCGCGACCGTGTCGGTCAGGCTGCCGGTGCCCATCACCGCGACCAAGCCCAGCGCACCGGCGACGAAGCCGATGGCGAGCGAGCGGAAGAAGTCGGCACGGAAAAGGCCCATCGCGTCGGTCCTGCTGGCGTCCTCCCGGGCGTGTGCGGGGGCGCGTGAACGGTCGCTCCCATCTGCGCTTTCCGCACTTGCGAACAAGTGAACGCCGCGGTGCAACGCGACCGGTTGCCGTTTTCCCGCGACGAGTGGTTAACGGGCCGGGATCAGTGCCGGAAGTGGCGCATGCCGGTGAAGACCATGGCGAGCCCCGCCTCGTTCGCAGCCGCGATCACTTCGGCATCGCGCATCGACCCGCCCGGCTGGATCACCGCGGTTGCCCCAGCTTCGGCGGCAGCCAGCAGGCCGTCGGCGAAGGGAAAGAAGGCATCGGAAGCGACCGCCGAGCCGACCGTGCGGCTCTGCGCCCAGCCGTAGGTCTGCGCGGCCTCGGCGGCCTTCACCGCGGCGATGCGCGAGGAATCGCGGCGGTTCATCTGGCCCGCGCCGATCCCGGCGGTGATCCCGTCCTTGGCGTAGACGATCGCGTTCGACTTGACGTGGCGCGCCACGGTCCACGCGAACAGGCAGTCCTTGAGCTCCTGCGCGGTCGGCTGACGCTCGGTCACGACCTTGAGATCGGCCTCGGTGATCGCGCCGTTGTCGCGCGTCTGGACCAGCAGCCCGCCCGTGATCGGCTTGACCGTGAGCCCGGCGCGGCGCGGATCGGGCAGGTCGCCGGTGATCAGCAGCCGCAGGTTCTTCTTCCTGGCGAAGGCGGCGCGCGCCGCCTCATCGGCGGCCGGCGCGACGACCACTTCGGTGAAGATCTGGCAGATCGCCTCGGCGGTCGGCCCGTCGAGCGGCACGTTGACCGCGACGATGCCGCCGAAGGCCGAAACCGAATCGCATTCGAGTGCGCCCTGCCACGCCTCGAGCAGGCTCGAGCCCTGCGCCACACCGCACGGGTTGGCGTGCTTGACGATGACCACCGCAGGGGCCTGCCCCTTGAACTCGGCGACGAGCTCGAGCGCGGCATCGGCATCGTTGTAGTTGTTGTACGAGAGTTCCTTGCCTTGGACCTGCTCGCCTTGGGCAATGCCCGAGCTGCGCGGGCCGTTCGGCACGTAGAGCGCGGCCGACTGGTGCGGGTTCTCGCCATAGCGCAGCGTCTGCGCGAGCTTGCCGGTGATGGCGAGGGTCTCGGGGAAGGTCTGACCCTGATCGACGGTAAGGAACCACTGCGAGATCATCGCGTCATAAGCCGCGGTTGCCGAATAGGCCTTGGCGGCCATGCGGCGGCGGAAATCGTAAGTGGTGCCGCCGGCGTTGGCCTCGAGTTCGGCGAGGAACGCCGGATAGTCGCCCGCGTCGGTCAAGATGGTGACGTAGGCGTGGTTCTTGGCGGCCGAGCGGACCATCGACGGCCCACCGATGTCGATGTTCTCGATCACCTCGTCACGGTCGGCGCCCTTCGCGACAGTGGCCTCGAACGGGTAGAGGTTGACCACGACGAGATCGATCGCGCCAATGGCATGCTCGGCCATGGCAGCGGCATGGTCCGGATTGTCGCGCACGGCCAGCAGTCCGCCGTGAACCTTGGGGTGCAGGGTCTTGACCCGGCCGTCCATCATCTCGGGGAAGCCGGTCAGCTCGGAAATGTCCATCACCGCAAGTCCCGCATCGCGCAGCGCCCTGGCGGTGCCGCCGGTCGAGACCAGCTCCACGCCGCGCGCGGACAGCGCCCGGCCAAGCTCGACGAGGCCTGACTTGTCGGACACGGAAAGAAGGGCGCGGCGGACGGGGACGATGGTCATCGGGTGCGATCCTGCGAGTTGTCGGAACGGACTGGGATTGCGCGCGCCTTAGGGAAGTTGAGGCGTCAGGCCAAGGGTGGGGCTCATGGCTTGTGCATGGGTGACAGTGGGTGACACGGTGTCACCCATGCACTTCAGGGTTTTTCCTTGCAGGGCAGGGTTTTGGCGTTCTGGTGCATGGGTGACACTTGTCCAACACGGTTTTGCGGCGAGCGGAGTTGAGGTCTGCCCGAAGGGGGTGGCGGGGAGCATGACAGGGCGAAGCGGTGTAGGAAAGTTCTGGCCTGCGCGGCGGTCTCACCCGCCACTCCCACCTCACGGTCGGGCAACCGGCAGATCAAACCGGAACCAGGAATCCTCTGCGAGGATCAAGTTCGTTCCGAACATTCCGGTCACATAGCCGTTGGACTGGGTCGACCAGGTCGAGACCGCGCGGCCGTGGCGCAGCCGGACCGACCAGAAGTAAGCCTGTCCCGACTGTAGCGGCTCCCGCAATGTCCAAGATGGCTGAGCGATATCCTGCTCGTAGGCAATCAGATGCGCCCGGTATGGTACGCTGTGATAGTACACGGTGTCGAATAGCGCGAAATCGTAAGTCATCCCGCTCGTTTTCGTCGGGGTCCACGCGAAGCGGGGCTCGCGCTCCTTGATCACGTATGACGGGCCACGGCTCTTCGTCGGGAGGGTCGGCACCAGCCCCTGCCGCGCAATGTTGCAGGAGACACCCCATTCGCCCGAACAGATCTCATATACCTGCTCGTCGCCGTCCGGAACTCCGTAGGGTTCCATGAGCTGGTGCTCCAGGATTCGGGGGTGGTCGGGCAAGCTCGCGCCGAAGCGGTGCAAGGCGCTCGCGTAGTCGTCGCCCACTGCGGCGGTGATCCCGTAATCCGAGACGTCGAAGGTCAAGTCACCGATGTAAATCCCGCCGGAGCCCTCGGGTACGTGGATGACATAACCGAGCTGCTTCCCATTTCGGCCCCGGTCGAGGCCGGCGACGACATAGTCGCCCGCAGGCAGAGCCCAGGTGAACGCGGTGCCGCGTTTGAAGGCGAAGGCCAGTGGCTTGCCGCCTTGTGGGGGCACGACAATAAGATGGCATTGCTGGAGAGTTTCCCCGCAGTCGCTATCAACCCCGTGCTTGCGGTAGACAAGAGACCCGGTGACGAGAGTCGTTCCGGGCTCTGCCTGGGTAACAATGTCCAGCGACGGGCCGGACGCATCTCGGGGGGCGGCGGCGACACCGAGCAGGCCAGCAGCCAATGCGGACATGATTCCCATTTGCGGCACGTCCTCTGATCCATCCCGGCCAAGGCCCCATCCTGGTGCCAAAGGCCCCG
>Ga0068859_100003918_pt1 | contig 15200 bp, 13 predicted proteins | sample KBSSwiS22_FD_66585 | JGI IMG/M metagenome (GOLD analysis project Ga0068859, IMG submission 66585) | Switchgrass rhizosphere microbial communities from Kellogg Biological Station, Michigan, USA - KBS Switchgrass S2-2 | ecosystem: Host-associated > Plants > Roots > Rhizosphere > Soil ...
CTGCTGCCCGGCGCGACGCTGCGGCACCTGCTATCGCACGCGTCCGGCATGGCCCCGGAGCGCCAGTTGCGCTCTTTCGCCCCGGCCGAGCGACGGGTGTACTCCAACGTGGGCATCGAGCGCGCCGCGTCGCTGGTCGAAGCGGGGACCGGCATCGCGTTCCCGTCCTACCTCCACGAGGCGCTCGTCAAGCCGCTCGGTCTCACCGCGACGACACTGGACGGGTCGGCCGCCAGGGACGGGCACTCGACGGTCGCCGACGTAGCCCGCGTGGTACAGGAACTGCTGAACCCCACCGGGCTGCTGTCCCCGCAGACGCTGGCGGATCTACGCACCGTGCAGTACCCGGGACTGCGCGGCGTGCTGCCCGGGTTCGGGCCGCAGAACCCGAACGACTGGGGCCTGGGCTTCGAGATCCGCTCGAACAAATCCCCACACTGGACGGGCAGCTTGAATTCCCCTGCCACGTATGGGCATTTCGGCCAGAGCGGCACGTTCCTCTGGATCGACCCCGAACAGAACCTGGGCCTGGTCGCCCTCACCGACCGCGACTTCGGCCCGTGGGCCGCCGAACTCTGGCCCGTCCTGTCAGATGGTGTGCTGGCCTCCTACTAGAGGTCTGCCCTCAGGCCGGCAGCAGCTCCAGGTCCCAGTCACCGGCCACATGCCAAGCCGTATGGACCTGCATCAGCCCAGGTCGCGGCGTGGTGCGGTGGTGACGTCGACGGGCTGCAGATCCTCGGACATCGGGACGTCGACGACGACCGCGCTGACGTTGTCGCGGCCGCCGTGGTCGACGGCCATCTCGATCAGGACGTCCGCGGTCTGCTGCGCGGGCAGGTCCTGGGCCAGCACGTCGGTGATCTGCGCGTCCGTCACCTCGTTGGTGAGCCCGTCCGAGCAGACGAGGAACCGCTCCCCCACGACCACGGGCAGGACCCAGATGTCCGGGACGGGCGCCGGATACATGCCCAGCGAACGGGTGATCACGTTGCGCAGCGGGTGCACCCGGGCCTGCTCCTCGGTGATCCGTCCGGATGCGACGAGTTCGGCCACCTCGGAGTGGTCGACCGTGACCTGCGACAGCGCAGCGTCGGCGTACCGGTAGACGCGGGAGTCGCCGACGTTGAAGACGAACCAGTGCGGGGTGCCGGCCACGACGCCGAGGCAGACCCCGGTGACGGTGGTGCCCATGCCGGCCTTGCCGCGGTCCTCGGCCTCCTCGGCGAGGATCGTGTCGTTGGCCTCGGCCACGGCGCGGACGATGTCCTCGGGCCGGAGCTGGTCCTGGCCGGCGAGGGAACCCAGTCGCTGCACCGCGATCGCCGCGGCGACCTCGCCGGCGGCGTGCCCGCCCATCCCGTCGGCGACGAGAAAGATCGGCGGCGCCGCGAGCACCGCATCCTCGTTGTGTTCACGGTGGCCACCCACGTCGGTACGGACCCCGAAGGTCACATTGGTCTGCGGCACGCCGTCATTCTGCGCTACGGAGGCCTCCGGTGGCACACCGGCAGCGCGGGAGTGGACCGCATGTTGCCGGCCGCGGAACAGCGCCGCCATCAGGCGGTCGCATCCAAGGACGATGGGGAGCACTCCCCACCTGACAGCCCTCTCAGAACCGGCGCATGTCCTGGGGTGCGTAGCGGGGACCGAACTTCGGTTTGCCGACCCCGGCCAGCTCGATCAGCCGCACGATCCACTGCCGGTACCCGGTCCAGGGGTGCAGGAGTTCGAGCATCTCCTCGTCCGTCCCGCGGGCCCGTCCGGTGAAGAAGTGCACGACGAGGGACGGGATGTGGAAGTCGCCGACGCTGACCGCGTCGGGGTCGCCCGTGACGCGTTGCACCGTCTCGGCGGCGGTCCAGGGCCCGATACCGGGGACGGCACGGAGCCGGCGGCGGGCCGACGCCGGTTCCATCCCGGCGGCCTCCTCGAGGCGGTCGGCGACGGTCGCGGCGGCCCGCAGGGTGCGCATCCGCTCGGGGCCCACGTCCATGCGGTGCCATACCCAGCCGGGGATCTGCAGGATCGCGGCGGCGTCGGGCGGGACGCGCAGGTCCTGGCGCGGCCCGGGGGCGGGACGGCCGTACTTGTGCAGCAGGCCGCGCCAGCCGCGGTGTGCCTGGGTCCCGGTGACCTTCTGCTCCAGGACGGCCGGGACGAGGCTGTCCATCACGAGGCCGGTCGCGGGCAGGCGCAGGCCCGGATGGCGGCGGGCGACCTCGCGCAGCAGTGGGTGGGCGGCCAGGTCGAGGTCCGGCGGCGGTTGCTCGCCGCCGAGCAGGACCGGGACGCGCTCCAGCAGCCATTCGGCGCCAGCGCCCCAGGCCGTTGTCCGTACCTCGCGGTACTGCACGCGCAGGCACATCGTCGCGTCACCGTCCGGCGTCGCGCAGGCCCACCAGAAGCCCTCCCGGTCGAACCGGTGGGCAGGGTCGTACGGCCCGCGCACCAGCGGTCCCAGCGTGGTGCGCGGGTCGATCTGCAGACTCAGGCGTCGCTCGAGAACCGGATCGAGCCTTCCGCGAGTTCGACGCCGGGCCAGACCCGGGCCCCGTCCAGCAGTTCGACGCGCGCGCCGATGCGCACGTTGTCGCCGACAACCGAGTCGGCGATCACGCAGCCCTCGCCGATGCGCGAGTCGACGCCGATGACCGAGTTCCGGATCCACGCGTCGGCGGCCACCCGGGCGCCGTCGAAGAGGATGGAGCCGTCGATGACCGCGCCGTGCCCCACGATGCAGCCGCGTCCGACCGTCGTCCCGCCGGTCAGCCGGGAGGTCGGGTCGATGTACCCGCCGGGCAGGACGATCGCCTGCCCGGGTCGTCCCGGAAGCGCGGGCGACGGGGCCTTGCCTAGGACCAGGTCGGCCGAGCCGGCCACGAAGTCGGCCGGGCGGCCGAGGTCGCGCCAGTAGGTGGAGTCGACGTGCCCGGCGATGTGGGCACCGGCCTTCAGCAGTCCCGGGAACGTCTCGTGCTCGACCGACACGGGACGGCCGGACGGGATGGACTCGAGGACCGCGCGCGTGAAGACGTAGGTGCCCGCGTTGATCTGGTCGGTGATCGGGTTGGGGTCCTTCTCAAGGAACGCGGTGACCCTGCCGTTCTCGTCCGTCGGCACGCAGCCGAAGGCCCGCGGATCGTCCACCCGCGTCAGGTACAGCGTCACGTCGGCGCCGGTGCTCTCGTGGGTGTTCAGCAGGGCCCCGAGGTCGCACCCGGACAGCACGTCGCCGTTGAAGATCATCGCGTTCTCGCCGCGGAGCTTGTCGGCGACGTTGCGGATGCCACCGCCGGTGCCGAGCGGCTCCTGCTCGACCACGTACTCGATCTCCACCCCGAATGCGGAGCCGTCGCCGAAGTACTTGCCGAAGACCTCCGCGCGGTAGGACGTTCCCAGGACGACGTGGGTGATCCCGGCGTCGTGGATGCGCGCGATCAGGTGGTGCAGGAACGGCACCCCCGCGGTCGGCAGCATCGGTTTGGGCGCGGAGAGTGTCAGCGGGCGGAGTCGGGTGCCCTTGCCACCCACGAGGATGACGGCGTCGGTCGTATCAGCGGCCACGTCGCGGCTTCTCCCAGTTAGTCGGCGGCAACCCCGACAGCCTAGGCGGTATCGCCACCGAGGGTGCGTTCCAGGGCCTCGTCGAGGGGGACGGCCGGCTTGTAGCCGAGGTCCTCGAGACGGTCGGTGGCGACGGTGGACTCCGCGGTGAACGCCCGCACCCAGTCCACCACCAGGACCGGACGCCGGCGGGTGAGGCGGGCGCTCAGGTCGGCGAACCAGGCGAGCAACAGGGCGATCCGCACGGGGATGCGGACGCGGTGTGTACGCAGGCCGGCGCCGCCCCTGACGGCCGCGACCAGGTCGGCCGCGCGCAGGTCGGGCTTGTCGGCGAAGTTCACCACCACGGTTCCGGCGGCCGCGTCCAGGCGGGAGGCGACGAAGGCGGCGAGGTTGCCGACGTAGGCGAGCGATCTCCGGTTCAGGCCGCGTCCCGCCGGGACGAACGCGCGGTGCAGGATCGGTGCGACCAGGCCGGGGAAGGTGTCCGGTGCGGTACGCCGGTCACCCTCGCCGAAGACGGTGGCGGGACGGACGACGGTGAGTGACCTGCCCGCATCGCCCGCGGCCCAGCCGGCGAAGACGCGCTCGGCCGCGAGCTTGGTGCGGGCGAACTCGTCGGCGGGCTCGGGCGGGGTGGTCTCCTGCGACAGCGTCCGACCCGGCCCGTACACCGCGGCGGAGCTGACCAGCACGACGTGGGTGACGCCGGCCGCGGCCGCCGCCTCGGTGAGGATCTGCGCCCCGCCGACGTTCACCGATTCGTAGAGCGAGAGCGGATCGCCGGCGGCCAGGTGCTGGGCGGCAAGGACGATGACGGCGTCCTGCCCGGCGATCGCCGGCTCGACCGCCGTCCGGTCGCGCACGTCCCCCACGACCGACAGGTCTGGATAGCGTGCGGACGGGCGGACGTCCAGGTTCGTGACCTCGTGGCCGGCGGCGACCAGCAGGTCGAGCACCCGGGCGCCGACGAAGCCGCTGGCCCCGACGACCAGCACCCGCATGTCAGTCGGCCAGTTGCCGCGGTTGCGGGTGCCGTTCGACCGGCGGCGCGTTCGCCCCGGGCAGGAAGGCCATCACGTCGGCCTGCGACAGGAACTCGCCGCTGCCGAACCGCATCTTCTTGGTGTGTTCGAGGTTGTCCTCGATGAGCATGCGGTTGGTACGGATCAGGTCGGAGATGATCCCGATGATGATGCTCATGAAGCTGGCGATCAGCAGCACCGCGCCGATGAGCAGCGACTGCACGTGCCCGCCTGGCGGGTCCTCGGTGATCTGCAGGATCGCCCATCGCACGAACGGGATGAGGCCCAGCACACCGAACAGCAGCACGAAGAACGTGAAGATCGCATACGGCTTGTACATGATGTACGAGCGGATGATCGCGCCCGCCGACATCATCACGTGCTCGCGCATCGACCCGAACAGCCGCGACTCGCGCGTCTTCGGGTTCGTCTCGATCGGGATGCTCGCGATCGCCAGGCGCTTGTTGCCGGCCTGGATGATCGTCTCCATGCAGTAGCTGAATCGGGTGATCGTGTTCAGCAGCATCAGCGACTCGCGGGAGTACGCCCGGAACCCGCTGGCGGCATCGGGCAGAGCAGTGCCGGCGGCCTTGTTCACCACCGCGCTGCCGATGCGCTGCAGCCGCTTCTTTAGCGGCGAGAAGTGCTCGATCTTGCTGGTCTGCCGGTCGCCGATGACGATCTCGGCGACGCCGGAAAGGATGGGCTGGACGAGGTCGGCGATGCGCTCGGACGGGTACTGGTTGTCGCCGTCAGTGTTCACCACGATGTCGGCGCCGAGTTCCAGTGCGCGCTGGACGCCGTCGTGGAAGGAGCGTCCGAGCCCCCGGTTGCGGGCGTGCCGGACGAAGTGTGTCACGCCGTGTTCGCGGGCCACCTCGACGGTGCGGTCGGTCGAACCGTCGTCGATGATCAGCACGATGATCTCGTCGATGCCCGGGATCTGCTTCGGGATCGATGCGAGCACCAGCGGCAGGGTCGTCTCCTCGTTGAGGCACGGGACCTGCACGACGAGTCTCACGGTCACGAGTGTAGGTGCGTGCCCGTCAGCTCGTGACGTAGCCGATGACCCGCACCTGCATCGTGGTGCTCGGTCCGTCGGTGACCACGTTGACCGAACCGCTCCTGCCCACCGGCAGCAGGGCGGTGGCCACCGTGATCCGGTCCCGGGCGACGGCGATCACGCGGCCGCGTGCCGCCGTCGATCCGGTGGGCCGCACCCTGACGTTGCCGGCCTTGGCTCCCTTGGTCGTGGTCAGCACGACCAGCACCGCGCGGACGCCGGTGGCGGGAACCTGGGCCATCCCGGTGATCCGCACCTGCTTGGTCCTGTTCGTGACGGTGATCGCCGCCCGTCCCGAGCCCGGGCCGTACATCGTGGTGACCGGGACGGACTCGATGCGGCCCGCGCTGGTCAGCGCTCCGACCGTGCCCAGCAGGGACAGCTGAACGGTCAGGCGGGAGGAGCTGGAGTAGACCCGCAGGTAGCGGGCGGTGCTGAGGGGCATCAGCGCCACGTTGTTCTGGGTCGTCCCGGCCTGCACGTGCACGGTGAACGAGGCGCGGTCCTTCACGCCGTTCGGCAGCAGGTGCACGGTGCCGCTCCCGCCGTGGGACACGACGGTCACGCCGACGAGTACCGCCTTGGTGGCCGACGTGACGCCGGGCTGCCGCCTGAACGAGACCGCGGTCCCCGCGCGCGGGATGCTCCGCAGTGTCTTGACGACCTTGGGGGTGCGCACCGTGAGCGAGCCGCCCTTGACGGACTGGTAACCCACCCGCGTGCCCACGATGTCGACGGCGCCCGCGGTCGGGCGGAAGACCAGCTTCGCGGTCGGCGTCAGCGGGATGGTCACCAGCACCGTCTCGCTGCGGCCGCGGCGGTAGTGGATCACCGCGTCGGTCGGGACGGTGTTGCCGCTGGTGTAGACGCGCAGCTGGCCGCTTGCCGACGGGCTCACGATCGACACCGAGACCTGGACGGCCCTGGCCCCGGTCGGGTAGCCGCCGCGTCGGGCCGAGGCCGTGAAAATGAGCGGGTGGCTCGCGGTGATCCGCTTGCCGGGACGGCTGTCGAAGACGATGGACGGCGTGAGCACCTTGACGCCGCCGGGGTTGGCCTTCGGTGCGCACGTGGCGGCGGCGACCGCGCCGTAACCGGAGCCGTTCACCGCGCGGACGCTGAACGGGAAGGCGGTGCCGTTGGTCAGCGGACCGACCCACACCTTCCGCGTCGCGGCGCTGACTCGCCGCGAGCCGCCCGGCCAGCTGAGGACATACGAGCTGATCGCGGAGATACCGGTGACGGCCGGCGTGCCCCAGGTGACCCACGCGCCGGCGTCCCCGCACGCCGCCCGCACCGCCTGCGGCGCACTCGGCCTCGCCGTGACGAAGGTGAAGTAGGTCTCGGCGAGGCCCCACGCACTGCGGAATCCGGCACCTGTGTAGTCGACGCGTTTGGCCCGCCCCGCCGAGTCGTACCCGGTCACATAGCCGGCAAGCACCCGCCCGCCCCACAGTCCGTGGCCGTCCCGCTGTGTGATCACCACTGTGGTCGCACGCGCCATGCCAGCCCGCGCCGCGATGGTCGCGACGGGCACCGTAGTCGGCGCAGCCGGGGTCTCACCCCACGGGGACCACCAGTCCTCGCTGGCGACCGCGTCCGTGTACGGGTCCTTCTTGGCGACCAGGTAGGGGAAGTCGCCGGCCGCGCTCCAGCCACCGTTCGAGCCGGTGAACTGGGTGAACGCCGCCCTGCCGGTCCCGTAGGTGACGACCTTCTGCTTGGTGGCGGTGACCGCGGTGTTTCCCCGAGCGGCCTCGCCGCCGGCCTGGTCGCCGTCAGTGTTGTTCGTCATCCCGCCGTACACCTGGCAACCCTGCGTGTCGCAGGTGTCGTAGAACCCGCCGTAGGCGCTGGCGGGGTGCTGGATCGCGTAGAGCGCGTAGCTACGTGCAGCAACGGCCTGGGCAGCGAGTGCCTGTGGCGGGAACGAGGTCGGCATCTCCTGGGGAACCACGCCCTGGGTGTACAGCTCCAGGGACACGTGGTTGACCGTGCGCACGCCGGCGCTGGTGATGACGCCGCGGATCAGGCCTCGATAGTCGCCGTAGCCGCCGTTGTAATACACCCGTACGACACCGCGGCTGGTCGTGAAGTAGGCGTCGCTGCCCACGTTCAGCAGGGTCGGAACATCGGCGTAGCCCGCGGTGCTCGTGCGGTACTGCACCTTCAGCACGCTGGCGCCGTTCTTGACCAGCTTGTAGCGGATGGCGCCCGAGGAGGCGAGGACCGCCGTCTTGCTGCCGTAGTGAAGCGTCAGTCCGGCCTCGGCGGCGACGACCGGTCCGGCGGTGCCGACCGACGTGAGCCCGACCCGGATGGTCTTGGCCGGCAGCGTCTCGAGCCCGGTGCCCGGGTAGTAGAACTTGAGGATCTTGTCGTAGGTGAGGCCGGCGTTCGCGGCGCCCCAGGCGCCGAACTGGCTCATGCCGTGGCCGTGGCCGCCGCCGCGCCCGGTGAGGGTGACCGACCCGCTGGCCGGGAGGGTGTAGACCTCCGTCGCGGCCGACGCGGAGGGCGATGCGACGAGTTGGACCACCGCCATGCCCGAGACTGCCGTCAGGGCCGCCGTGGTCAGCGCCACGAACTTGCGCATGGTCCTCACTCCTCACATCTATAACTTCTGCCCCCCAGGTCACATCGGCTTACCCGCGCGGATCCTGCAGATCACGCAGATCGACGTCAACTATCCGGCACGAGTTCGGCAACTCCGCACCGGCCCCTGCTCGCGCCCTCGTGCGCGCGGTGCCGGGCCGCAGCGCCAGAGCTTCAGCCGTTGCGCCAGTCGGGGTATAGGCCGCGCTCCAGCGCGAGATCCTGTGCCTCGACGTTCTGCCGCTGCAGCGCGACCGCCTCGGGTGCAGTGATCAACCAGACCATCACAGCCGCGATCGCCTGCGGCGGGCAGGCCGTGCGCGGGTCGAACCCGAACTCCTCGGCGTCGAGCGAGTTGCGCTCGGTGAGCGTGAATCCAGGGTTGACGTTGAACGCCCGGACTCCTTGGCCACCGTACTCTGCCTGGATGCTGCCGACCAGTGCGTGCCCGGCGGCCTTGCCGATGCGGTAGCCCAGTCCGGGCCGTGGCCCGTCCGGGTACCAGTCGTAGCCGGCGTTCGACGAGGTGGTGATGAAGGTGCCACCGCCACGCTTAAGGATGCTCGGCAGCAGTAGCTGCGTGATCCGGATAGGCGCCGTGCCGTGCGCCGCCATGTAGAGCGGGTACTGATCGATCGGGGTGTCGAGGATGTTGTCCATCAGTCCCGGGCCGATGTGACGCCCGTTGTTGACGACGACGTCGACGCCGTCCCACTCCGCGAGCAGGCTCTCGCACGCCGCCTCCACCGAGGCCAGATCGGTCAGGTCCATCCGGAGCGGCAGCGCACGACGGCCCCGCTTCTCGATCTCGGCGGCCGTCAGTTCGATGCTGCCGGGCAGCGGACGGGTGTCCTTCTTGTGGACGGTCTGGCTGTGCTCCTGGGTGGGATCGTCCGCTCGAAGGGTCCGCGCTGCGATCGCCACGTCGTAGCCGGCTTCGGCCAGGCCGATCGCAATTGCCTTGCCGATGCCCCGGCTCGCGCCGGTGACGAGTGCCTGCGGTGCCGACGCTGTCACTTCGTCTCCCCCGCCTCGCCATTCCCGTACAGCCCCAGCGCGGCATGTGCCCGCCGGAGGAAGAGCTCCAGTTGCGGCACCCGCTGCGGCGCGGACACCCTGGCCTGTTCGAGTTCTGCCTCCGTGGCCCGGATCGTGGCCTCGAGCCGCTGACCTGCTTCGTCCTTGGTCAGCAGGTCCTGGTCGTCCCAGTCGTCGGCCACGATCTCGTGCCGGTCGTCGCCGAAGAGGTGCTCGTCGATGCTCTTGGCCACTACGCCACCGGATCAGTGGGCTTTCCGGCCTCCTCGGGACGGAAGTTGTACAGCCTCCGGACGTTCAGCTCCGCGATCTTGTGGGCCTCGTCGTCGGGGATGTGCAGCATCGTCTCTTCGGCGATCTTGCGACTGTGCGGCCAGTTCGAGTCCGAGTGCGGATAGTCGGACTCGAAGGTGATGTTGTCGATGCCTATGGTCTCCCGGACGCCGTCCCGCAGGCCGAAGTCGTCCGCGATGTAGCACCCGTGGACATGCTTGCGATACAGCTCCGACGGACGAATGGTCTGGTTGACGTTCTGGTAGTAGCGGTGCCGCTCCCAGACGTAGTCCGCGCGCTCCAGGATGTACGGGATCCAGCCGATGCCGCCCTCGTTCAGGCCGACCTTCAGCTTGGGGTGCTTGTGGAACACCGGGGAGAAGATCAGGTCGGTGAGCGTGGCCATCGAGTTGGTGGAGAAGGTGGTGATCACAGTGGCGAGCGGCGCGCCGGGGGCGGCCTGCGGCGCCCGGCCCCCGCCACCGAAGTGCATCGCCACGGGCGCACCGACGTCCTCGATTGCCGACCACAGCCGGTCCCAGCCCTCCTCGAAGAACGAGGGCAGGCCGAGGTTGCTTGGTCCCTCCGGGAACATGAAGGCCTTGGCGCCCTTGGCCATCGTCCTGTGCACCTCCTGGACGCAGAGCTCCTCGTCCCAGTACGGCAGGCCCATCAACGGCACGTAGCGGTCCGGCGCGGCGGCGCACCACTCGTCGAGCATCCAGTCGTTGTAGGCCTGGACGCCCAGCAGCGAGAGCTCCTTGTCCTTGCCGTCAAGGAAGACCGTGCAGGCGAAGCGGGCAAAGCTCGGGAAGTTCAACGCCCCCCAGACACCGTCGAGATCCATGTCGACCAGCCGGGCGACCGGGTCGTAGCAGCCGGGGATCATCTCGTCGAAGCGCACCGGGTCGAAGCCGTACTCCTCGCGCGGCTTGCCCGCCACGGCGTTGAGGCCGATGTTCGGGTACAGCCGGTCCTCGTACTTCCACTGCTGGATCGGCTTCGCCTGTACATGCTGCTGGACGTCCATGCCGGCGAGATTGATCTGCCCGACATCCCGGGGGTCGAGTTCGACGATGTGCGGGCCGAGGTCCTGGTACTTCGCCGGCAGACGGTCCGTCCAGACCTTCGGGTGCTCGATCACGTGGTCATCGGTGGACAGCAGTTTCATCCATGGCTGGAGCGGCATGGTTCTTCCCCGAGCTCGAAGGGTCGCGGCTAACGGTTAGATCAGTTATCTACATTAGATAACGGTAGTCATTCGTGACGAGGAGCACAAGGCGGGCGTTCACCCGTCCTGCACGAGTCCGTGCTCGGCGGCGAATCCGGTCAGGGCGGCGCTGATCTCGTCTCGGCCCGGTGTCTGCGGAAGCCGGACGATGACCCGGTCCACGCCGGCGGCCGCATAGGCGGCCACGACCTCACCGCCGGCGCCGAGGGGAAGCTCGGAGCTGACAGTGAACGGCAGCGCGTCCCGGCCGGCCGAGGCACGGGCGGCGTGCACCGTCTCGAGACGGCGCTTGATCTGCTCCGGGCCGCTGCTACCGAGTTCGATCCATCCGTCTCCCAGCGCGCCCGCGCGGCGCAGCGCCGCCGGTGACGTACCGCCGATCTCGATCGGGATGGGTCGCTGGAACGGCTTCGGTTCGAAGTAGACCGGATCGAAGTCATAGAACCGGCCGCGATGCTCGATGACCTCTTCGCTCCACAGCCGCCGCAGCAGCGGGATGATCTCGTCGGCGCGCCGGCCACGCGTAGCGGGGTCGAGTCCGACGAGGTCGAACTCGTCCTTGAGCCAGCCGACGCCGGCGCCCAAGGTCACGCGCCCGCGCGAGAGCCGGTCGACGGTCAGGACTCCGCGTGCCGTGATCAGCGGATGCCGAAGGGGCAGCACGAAGACGCAGGTGCCGAAGCGGATGCGTTCGGTCACGGTCGCCATGCCTCCCAGCAGCACCCACGGGTCGTAGACCGCTGTGTTCGGCGGGATCGGCGGGCGCCCGTCGTCCGTGTAGAGGTAGGTCGACGGCATCACCTCGGGAAAGGCGAGATGGTCCGGGATCCAGATCGACTCGAAACCGAGGCTCTCGGCCTCCTGCGCCAAGGACGCGTAGTGCCTCGGCGAATGGCCGCTGAGCGAGAGGCCGAATCTCACGCGACCGGCGCCGGAACCTTGATGGCGGAGATGATGCCGGGGACATCGGCAATCGTGGCCAGCAACGGCAGGTGCATCGAGATCTGCATCTGATGCGTCTCGGCGGTGCCTCCGGCCGTGGCGTCCTCGGCCAGCACGACGGTGTAGCCGAGCGCGACCGCCTCCGCCGAGCCGCTGGGAAGGGCGATATTCGTAGAGACGCCGGCGAGGACGACCGTGTCGATCTCGAGGCTCCGCAGTGTCGCGTCCAGATCCGTACCCGTGAACGGCGAGAGTCCGTGATAGCGATGGATCAAGATGTCCGACCCCCGAACCTCGAGATCGTCATGCAGTGCAGCGTGCGCGGTGCCGGTGACGCATCGCCCGTCGCGTCGCAACTGCCCCTGCAGGGTGCTGGTCACCCGCCATCCGGTCCAGTCGGCATCTCTGGCCGCGATCGTGCAGAAGATGACAGGAAGGCCGGCGTCTCGGAACGCGCCGGCGAGTTCGTTGATCCTGCCGACGATGCCGCGCTTCTCGCTCTGCCGCGCAAGCGGGCTGTCGTCATAGGGCGGATTGCACCAGGCGTTCTGCACCTCGGATATCACGAGGGCCGCCCGCTTGCCGGGTTCCAGGCCGCGCACACCGTCGGACATGACCACTACCTCCGTTATCATTCCAAGTAACTGAGTTAACTCTTTCAGAATCTCTTGTGTTGAACCAAATAGGTATCTAGCTTATTTAGCGATCTGGATCGCAGGACGGCCAATGGAGGCACCGCACAATGTCTGATTTCACCTACAAGCTGTTCATCGACGGCCAGTTCGTCGACTCGACCGGCGACAACGCGACCAAGGTCATCAACCCGGCGACCGAGGAGGTCATCGGTCTCGTGCCCGAGGCGACTGTCGAGGACTCGGCGCGGGCAGTCGCGGCGGCCCGCCGCGCGTTCGATGAGGGCCCATGGGGCAGCTACTCGCCCCGCGAACGCGGTGCCGTCCTCGTGAGGATGGCCGACATCATGCAGCGGCGCTTCGCCGAACTCGTCGACCTCAACATCGCCGAGGCGGGCTCGATCCGCCCGCTCGCGGAGTTCCTCCAGGTCGGCGTTCCGATCAACGCGATGCGGGACTTCGGCGACCGCGTCGTCTACCAGTACGACTGGGAGAAGCCGGTCCCGCCGTTCCTGAACGCCGGCGGCGCGATGGGCATCCAGCAGGGCATCGTCCAACGCACGGCGATCGGCGTCGCCTCACTGATCACCGCCTACAACTTCCCACTGTTCCTCAACTGCTTCAAGCTAGGCCCCGCCCTGGCGGCCGGCTGCACCGTGATCCTCAAGCCGTCACCGGACACCCCACTCGAGGCGCTCGTCCTCGGCGAGATTGCAGACGAGGCCGGACTGCCCCCGGGCGTCCTCAACATCATCCCCGCAGGGATCGAGGCGAGCGCGGAGCTCACCACGAACCGGGACGTGGACATGGTGAGCTTCACCGGATCAGACTTCATCGGCCGGAAGGTCTACGCGCAGGGCGCGGACACCCTGAAGCGGGTGGTGCTCGAACTGGGTGGCAAGTCGGCGAACATCATCACCGAGGACGTCGACCTCGAAAGGATCGTGCCGAACATCCTCAACAATTTCCTCACTCACGCCGGCCAGGGGTGCTCGCTGCAGACCCGCACCCTGGTGCACGAGTCGCGCCTGGACGAGGTCACCGGTGCCATCAAGGCGGCGTTGGACCACGTCAAGATCGGTGACCCTGCCGACCCGACCGTCGGGATGGGCCCGCTGATCAGCGAGAAGCAGCGCACCCACGTCGAGAGCATCATCAAAGCCGGCACCGACGAGGGTGCCGAGTTGATCTACGGCGGTGGCCGCCCCGCGGGCCTCGACAAGGGGTTCTTCGTCGAACCGGCGGTCTTCGTCACGACCGACAACTCCCGGACGGTCGCCCAGAAGGAGGCCTTCGGACCGGTCAGCACGATCATCCCGTTCACCGACGATGCCGAAGCAGTGCGTATCGCGAACGACAGCGACTTCGGTCTCGGCGGCGGCGTGTGGTCGAAGGATCCGGTGCGCGCGCTCGGGATCGCTCGTCAGATTCGCACCGGCCAGGTGACCATCAACGGCGGTGGCGCGGACCTGAGCCCGTGGACGCCGTTCGGTGGCTGGAAGCAGAGCGGACTCGGCCGCGAATGGGGCGACGCGGGCCTGGAGGAGTACCTGCAGACCAAGTCCATCATCTGGCCCGCCGGCTACCCCGCCTGATGGAACTCTGGGAACTTCAGGCACGCGAACAGATCCGGATCACCTGCTGGTCTTACAACATCGCAGGCGATTCGGGTCGGGTGGAGGAACTCGCCGCGCAGTTCACCGAGGACGGCGTGCTCGAGGTGCCGGACGGAGGAGACGCCCGGGGTCGCGCGGCCATCATCGAACTGCTGAACGGCCATGCCGGCAGAGGTGCCCCGCCCGATCCGTCCGCACCGTTCTTCGTCCGGCACCACACCACCAACATCCTCACCACCGACGTCACGGCGACCGAGGCGAAGGGGGTCGCGTACTTCGCGGTGTACACACCGGACGGCCCGGACCACTGGGGCCGCTATCGCGACTCCTACGCCAGGGTCGGCGACCGCTGGCTCATCAGTCACCGCCGCGCGCGGGTGGACAGCTACACCCCGGGCGGCTGGTACAACCGGGTCTATTCGCACGTCCTCTGACGCAGCTCCACCCGCTGCACCTTGCCGGTGGCACCACGGGGAAGTGCATCGACGACCTGCAGCCGTTCGGGTGTGACCAGCCGGCTCGCACCCTCGCCAGCGAAGTGCGCCCGCACATCCGCCAGTGTCAGGCGGGTTGCGCCGTTGCGAAGCACCACGACCGCCAGCAGCCTTTCGCCGTAGCGTTCGTCCGGAATCCCGATCACGGCGCTCTCCAGCACATCCGGGTGGCGGGCGAGGATGCCCTCGACCTCGCTCGCCGCAATGTTCTCGCCACCGCGGATGATGATCTCCTTCAGCCGGCCGGTGACGACGAGCAGTTCGCCCCAGCTGCCGGGCTCGAGGCGGCCGAGGTCACCGGTGCGCAGCCAGCCGCCGCGGAGGAAGGCTGCCAGGTTCTCCTCGGGGTCGGTGTACCCCAGCATCATCTCCGGGCCGCGGGTGACGATTTCCCCCACCTCGCCCATCGGCAGGTCCCTGCCGTCGGGGTCGACGATCCGGACTCGGTTACCCCGGGTCACGCGGCCGTCCGTGTGTGCGCGGACGTACTGCGGGTCCGCGACCGTGCCCGCCGTGACGGTCGGGTGTTCCGTCAGTCCGTAGGAGCGCGCGACGCACAGACCCGCCACGTCGGCGCGCTCGACGAGCACCGGAGGCACCCCGGCGCCACCGATGCTGGCGAAGGTCAGCGGCGCCAGACTCTCGGGGGACTCGTCCAACAATTCGATGAGGAAGAACGGGACGGCACCCATGACGGCGGCCCCGGCGGAGCGGATGAGCTGCA
>Ga0068859_100003919_pt1 | contig 15197 bp, 16 predicted proteins | sample KBSSwiS22_FD_66585 | JGI IMG/M metagenome (GOLD analysis project Ga0068859, IMG submission 66585) | Switchgrass rhizosphere microbial communities from Kellogg Biological Station, Michigan, USA - KBS Switchgrass S2-2 | ecosystem: Host-associated > Plants > Roots > Rhizosphere > Soil ...
TCGAAGACACGATCGACAAGCTGAACCAGACGGCGGGCACCTTCGGCTATGCCTTCGCCGACGTGCGGCCGGCTTATGATCGCAACAAGGATGATCTCACCATGGGGATCACCTTCCAGATCGCGGAGGCGCCGCGCGTCTATGTCGAGCGGATCGACGTCAACGGCAACACGCTGACGCAGGACAAGGTCGTCCGCCGCGAATTCCGCCTCGCGGAAGGCGACGCGTTCAACACGCTGCAGGTAAAGCGTTCGACCAATCGCATCAAGTCGCTCGGCTACTTCCAGGAGAAGTTCGAGGTCGAGCAGAAGCCCGGATCCGCGCCTGACCGGATCGTGCTCGAGGCCAACGTCGAGGAAAAGCCCACCGGCGAGCTTCAGCTGTCGGCCGGTTTCTCGTCGATCGAGAGCTTCATTTTCCAGGCCTCGATCCAGCAGCGCAACTTCCGCGGCCGCGGTCAGACCGTCGGGATCAGCGGCTCCTATTCGCGCTATTCGAAGAGCGTCGAACTGAACTTCGTCGAGCCTTACGTGTTCGATCGCAACGTGTCGTTCGGCGCCAACGTCTACCGGCGCGACTACAATTCGTTCAACTACCTGAACTCGAACCGCAACGATCTCTACAAGCAGGCGACGACCGGGTTCCAGCTGCGCCTCGGCGTGCCGCTGACCGAGTACATCAGCGCCATCGGCCGCTACACGCTCAACTTCGACAACGTCACGCTCGACCAGGCGACCTACTATACCAACGGCGTCTGCGACCCGGCGCTGGCCGGCCGCTACCTGTGCGATGCCATCGGCAAGCGGACCAGCTCGATCCTCGGCGCCTCGTTGATCTACGACACGCTCGACAACCGCGCCCGGCCCACCAAGGGCAACACTGCGTCGGTCAGCGTGGACTACGCCGGGCTGGGCGGCTCGGTGAAGTACGGGCGCATCCGCGCGAATGCCGCGAAGTACTGGCCGCTCGGTGGCGGCTTCGTGTTCTCGCTCTCGGCCGAGGCTGGTGCGATCAAGGGGCTCAAGAAGCGCTACGATTCGACAGGTGCCCGGATCGAAGACGTCTACCTCACCGACCGGTTCTATCTGGGCGAGCCCGACATTCGCGGGTTCGACATCCGCGGCGTGGGCCCCCGGATCGTGCGCAAGTCGGTCGATGCCACCGCATCGACCGGGTTCAACGAAGACCGCAACACCTGGCAGGACGACGCGCTGGGTGGCCGGTACTACTATCAGGGCCGCGCCGAACTCGAAATACCGCTCGGGTCGGGCGCGCGCGAGATGGGTATCCGTCCCTCGATCTTCGCGGACGTCGGCGCGGTGTGGGGCATCCGCCAGCCGCAACTGAACGACGTCTATACGACAGTGTGCACTGCGGCGGATTCGAGCCAGTCCACCAAATTCATCTCGACCAACGTGGGCGCGGCGCCTGACCCCTCGTCCATCGTGGTGCCGGCGGGCAGCACCTGCGCCGCGCCCACGCTGCAGTCGCGCGAGTTCTACCTCGGCAACTCGGTCAAGCCGCGCCTGTCGGTTGGCATCGGCTTCAACTGGAACTCGCCGTTCGGTCCGTTCCGCCTTGATTTTGCCAAGGCTCTGCTCAAGGAGCCTGGCGACGACCCCAAGACTTTCACCTTCAACGTGGGAACCCAGTTCTGATGAACAAGCTGCTTCTTTCGGCCGTACTCGGCACTGCCCTTGCCACCGGTACTCTCGTCGGTTCGGCCGTCGCCGCCCCGGCTGCCGCCAGCGCCGCCAGCGAGATCGGCTATGCCAATCCCGACGGTGTGATCCAGGCAAGCAACGCCTTCCGCAACGCGCAGGTTGCCCGCCAGACCACGTACAAGGCCCAGTTCGACGCCTACGAGAAGCGCCGCGGCGAGCTTGAGGCGCAGATGCAGGGCCTGCAGAAGGCGTTCGAGGCTGCTCGTTCGGCGCCCAACCCGAACCAGGCCGCGCTGCAGCAGCAGGCGCAGCAGATGCAGCAGCTTCAGCAGTCGGCCCAGGCCGAGCTGCAGCAGATCACCCAGCCGATCGTCTATTCGCAGGCCTATGTGCAGGAGCAGCTGGCCGACAAGCTGCCCGCCGCGATCAACGCCGCCATGACCAAGCGCGGCGTCAAGCTCCTGCTGAGCCAGGACTCGGTCCTGCTCGAGAGCCCGACCTACAACCTCAACCCGGCGATTGTTGCCGAGCTGAACGCGCTGATCCCCAACGCCCAGATCGTCCCGCCGGCCGGCTGGGAGCCGCGCCAGGTCCGTGAAGCCCGCGCGCAGCAGCAGGGCGGTGCGCCCGCTGCCGCCGCACCGAGCACTTCGGCGCAGCCGTCGGGCCGCTGAGACGACCGGGCAGGGCAGGGGCATGAGCGAAGGTGACGTGACCGCACAGGCCGCAAGGTCCCTTGATATCAAGGCGATCCTTGCGGCCCTGCCGCACCGCTACCCGATGCTGCTGGTCGATCGGGTGGTCAACCTCATCCCCGATGAGTCGATCCACGCGGTCAAGGCCGTGAGCTTCAACGAAGACTTCTTCCAGGGCCACTTCCCCGGCCGACCGATCATGCCCGGCGTGCTCCAGGTCGAAGCCATGGCCCAAGCCGCGGGGATTCTCGCGGTGGAAAGCCTCGGGCTCTCGGGCAGCGGCAAGCTCGTTTATTTCATGGCGATCGAAGAGGCCAAGTTCCGCACGCCCGTGGAACCCGGGGTCCTGCTTGATCTTCACGTCAGCTTCACCCAGAAGCGCGCCCGGGTCTGCAAGTTCGCCGGCAAGGCGATGCTCGGCGACAAGGTGGCGAGCGAGGTGCAGTTCACCGCGATGATCGCGGATTCCTGAGGAGTGAGGAAGGCGCGCCCGCGCCGTCCTCGTTGCCGCAAGCCTTCCGACGGAGGTCGAAGGCGTTCCGAACAGATGTTGCCTTCGGCAGGCTTGCCAGCTAAAGGCGCCGCTTCCTGTTTCAGGCCGGTCGGAACCGGCCGCTAGTGAAAGAGACTACCATGAAGGCCGATCTCCACCCCGACTATCACATGATCAAGGTCCAGATGACCGACGGGACCGTGTTCGAAACCCGCTCCACCTGGGGCAAGGAAGGCGACACGCTGGCCCTCGACATCGATCCGACCTCGCATCCGGCGTGGACCGGCGGCACCCGCCAGCTTGACCAGGGCGGCCGCGTCGCCCAGTTCAACAAGCGCTTCGGCGGCCTCTCGCTCAAGAAGTGAACGTTGCGTTCCGGCGGCCTGCCAGGCAGCCCGCCGGACGCGAATTTGCTTTGATTTCGGCCGCGCCTTGTGCAAAGGCGCGAGCCCTGCCGGGGCGGCCCTGCCGCTTGCTCCGGCCTGTGTGGCGATCGTAGCTCAGTTGGTTAGAGCGCCGGTTTGTGGTACCGGAGGTCGTGGGTTCGAACCCCATCGATCGCCCCATTTTCTCCCCTGACGCGAATCTGTCGAAGCCGCGGGCGGTGGCCAAGAGTCCGCTTGCGGCGGGGCATGCACCCTGCCAAAGGGACCGCAGGATCGACCTGCTCCCATCATCCAGGCACCATGCACGGCTTAGCCAATCCCGCCCGTTTTCTGCGCCTTGCCCGGTGGCTGACGCCGCTGTTGCTGGGCGCCGGGATCGTGCTCGCCGGCGGTGCGATGGCATGGGGGGTACTCGTGGCCCCCGCGGATGAGCTCCAGGGCGAAACCGTGCGCATCGTCTATCTTCATGTCCCCACCGCCTGGCTTGGCATGGGGGGGTGGACCGCGCTGGCGCTCGCCAGCCTCTCCGAACTGGTCTGGCGTCATCCGCTGGCCGGGATCGCCGCACGCGCCATCGCCCTGCCCGGCGCGGTTTTCGCCGCGGTCTGCCTCGTCACCGGCTCGATCTGGGGGCGCCCGGCCTGGGGCACCTGGTGGGTGTGGGACGGACGACTGACCTCGATGCTGGTCCTGCTGTTCCTCTATCTCGCCTACCTCGCGCTCGCCGACGCCGCGCAGCGCGATGGTGGCGGCGCCTCGCGCATTCCGGCGATCTTCGGGCTGGTCGGCGCGGTCAACATCCCGATCATCCACTATTCGGTGCTGTGGTGGAACAGCCTCCACCAGCCGCCCTCGATCACCATGGGCAAATCGGCCATGGCGCCCGAATTCCTCGTTCCGCTGCTCTTCAGCACACTCGGGTTCAGCTGCCTGTTCGGCGCTGTGGTGCTGATGCGAATGCGCGCGCTGCTGGCTGACAGTCAGGCCGAGGCACGGCTGCGGCGCAAGGCCCAGATCGCGTGAGCGGGGCGGCCTGAGATGCAGCACGAGGCGCTCAACCAGTGGCATTTCGTCGTCGCGGCCTACGCCGTGGGGCTTGGCGGGACGATCGCGCTGATCGTCCAGTCCTGGCTCGCCATGTGTCGGGCCGAACGGCGGCGGGAAGGGACGCGCGGGAAGTGAGCGCCGTGAAAGCCAAGCACCAACGGCTGGTCCTCGTGCTGATCGCGCTGGCGGCGCTGATTGCGGCGGGGCTGCTTGCCGCATGGGCTCTGCGCAACCAGGCGAGCTATTTCTATCTGCCAGCAGATATTGCCGCCAAACCCCCGGAAACGGGCCGCGCGATCCGGCTTGGCGGCATGGTTCAGAACGGCTCGATCAAGACCGCGCCCGACGGCGTCACCATCCACTTTATCGTCGGGGACGGCACGAACCGAGTGCCCGTCACTTTCAAGGGCATCGTGCCCGACCTGTTTAAGGAAGGCTCGGGCGTAGTCGCGGAAGGCAGGATGGAGGCGGGGGGCACGTTCGTGGCCGACAACCTCCTCGCAAAGCATGACGAGAAATATGTGCCCCGCGAAATGAAGGACATGACTGTCGCGCAAGCCCGCGAGACGGTGAAGGAAACCAGGTGACCGCCGAGTTCGGCCTTGCCGCGCTGTGGTTTGCCGCGGCGCTGGCGCTGCTGCAGCTGGTGGCGGGCGCGCTGGCGCTGAACCCGCGCGGGGCGAGCCTCGCCGCCGTGGTGCGCCCGGCCGCGATCGTGCAGGGTGCGCTAGCGCTGATCGCCTTCGGGGCGCTGATCTCGGTCTTCGCCGCGACCGACCTCTCGGTCCGCCTCGTGGCCGCAAACAGCCACTCGGCCAAGCCGCTGCTCTACAAGATCGCAGGAGCCTGGGGGAACCACGAGGGCTCGATGCTGCTCTGGGTCACGGTCATGGGCCTCGCCGGGGCGTTCGTCGCCATGGTCGAGCGGCGGCTGCCCGAGCGCACGATGCTGGCGACACTGGCGGGGCAGGCTTTCGTCAGCCTCGGGTTCTACGCCTTCCTGCTGTTTGCCTCCAATCCGTTCGAGCGGCTCTCGCCCGTGCCGCCCGAGGGTCAGGGGCTCAACCCGCTGCTGCAGGATCCCGGGCTCGCGTTCCATCCGCCCACGCTCTACCTCGGCTACGTCGGGCTCTCGATCGCTTTCAGCTTCGCTATCGGCGCGCTCGTCACCCGCGAGGTCGGTCCGGCCTTTGCCCGCGCGATGCGGCCGTGGGTGTTGGGCGCGTGGATTTTCCTGACGCTGGGGATCACTGCGGGCTCGTATTGGGCCTACTACGAGCTCGGCTGGGGCGGCTGGTGGTTCTGGGATCCGGTCGAGAACGCCTCGCTGATGCCGTGGCTCGCGGCGACCGCGCTGCTCCATTCCGCCGGGGTACTGGCGGCGCGCAACGCCTTGCGGGCGTGGACGGTGATGCTCGGCGTGGTGGCGTTCTCCATGTCCATGGTCGGCACGTTCCTCGTCCGCTCGGGGATCCTCACCTCGGTCCATGCCTTCGCGGTGGACCCCAGGCGCGGCACCTTCATCCTCGCCCTGCTGGCGATCTACATCGGCGGCGCGCTGACCCTGTTCGCGATCCGCGCGGCAACCGTGACCGAGGGCGAGCGCTTCGCCGTCACCAGCCGCGAGGGCGCGCTGGTGTTCAACAACGTGATGCTGACCGGCGCCCTCGGGATCGTGCTGATGGGCACGCTCTATCCGCTGGTGACCGAGGCGTTCGACGAGAAGGTCTCGGTCGGACCGCCCTATTTCAACCCGATGACGGCGTTCTTTGTGCTGCCGATGCTGGTGGTGCTGGCAGTCGGGCCGCTGCTGCGCTGGCGGCGTGACAACCTGGCGCGGGTCCGAGGGATGCTGCTCGTTCCCGGGCTGCTGGCGCTGGCCGGGCTTGGCGCGGCGGCGGTGCTCGTGCCCGGGAAAGTGCTGCCGATGATCGGTCTGGCCCTGGCCCCGGCGCTTGCCGTCGCCAGCCTGCTGCCGCTGCGCGGGCGCCGGCTGCGGCAAGTCAAGCTGCCGCTGTGGGGTATGGTCGTGGCGCACTTCGGTATTGCCGTCGCGCTGTTCGGGATGGCGTCGGACAGCGCCTTCACCACCGAACGGCTCGTGGCCGTGCGGGTGGGCGAGACCACCCCCGTGGGCCCGTGGCAGATCCGCCTCGCCGCGATCGAGCCCGTGGCCGGGCCTAACTGGACCGCGCTCGAGGCGACCCTGCAAGCCAGCTACAACGGCGCTGCACCGGCGCTGATGCACCCGCAGGCGCGCGAGTTTTGGGCGCCGCCGCAGAATACCGCCGAGAGTGCGTTGCACACCCGCTGGAACGGCCAGCTCTACACCGTGCTCGGCGAGCAGGCTGAGGATGGACGCTGGCAGCTCCGGTTGTGGTGGAAGCCGTTCGTGCCGCTGATCTGGCTCGGCGGCATGCTGATCGCACTCGGCGGGCTGCTCGCGCTGACCGGCCGGGTGGCGAGCGACGTCCGCCGGCTGGTGGCGCGCGACAAGATCGCCTATCGCCGCGAGAAGCAGGGCCGATGAGCGATTCCGCCGCCTCTCCCGTGCCCGGTTCCCGCTGGACCCGCTGGTTGCCGCTGGCATTGTTCGTGGTGTTTGTCGGCGTGGTCACCTGGGGCCTGCTGCGCGACAAGGATGATACCGTCCCCAGCCGCTTCATTGGCCAGCCTTTGCCGCAGTTCTCGCTGCCGGCGGCGACCGATGCCAAGGCCGGCCTTGCCACCGCCGACTTCGCCGGCAAGCCGCGCCTGCTCAACGTGTTTGCTTCCTGGTGCATCCCCTGTGCGGCCGAGGCCCCGCAGCTCGCCGCGCTGGCCGCCGCGGGCGCGGAGATCGATGGCGTGGCGATCCGCGATCACAGCGACGACCTTGCCGCCTTCCTCGCCCGCAACGGCAATCCCTACACCAGGATCGGCGCGGACAATCTCGGCAAGGTCCAGCTGGCGATCGGCTCCTCGGGCGTACCCGAGACTTTCGTGATCGATGGCAGGGGCGTTATCCGCTACCAGCACATCGGCGACATCCGGGCCGAGGACGTGCCGATGCTGCTCGGCAAGCTCAGGGATGCGGGGCAATGAGCCGGGTGCTGCTGCTCGTCGCGCTGGCGCTCGCCGTGCTCGGCCTCGGGCCAGCGTTCGCCGACGACACCATGCCGCCAGCGCCTTACGCCTATCGCCAGCTGGACGATCCGGCCAAGGAGGCCAAGGCGCAGGCACTGATGGAGACGATCCGCTGCCTCACCTGCCAGAGCCAGTCGATCGCCGATTCCGATGCGTCGATGGCGGGCGACATGCGCAGCCAGATCCGCGAGCGCATCGCCGCGGGGGAGGACCCCGAGGCGATCCGCAAGTGGCTGGTGGCCCGCTATGGCGACTACATCACCTATAGCCCCCGCGTGACCCGGCTGACCTGGCCGCTGTTCGCCGCCCCGCTGGTCATCCTGCTGCTGGCCGCGGTGCTGCTGCGCAAGCGCTTCACGCGGGTGCGCGGCAGCGGTGACGCCACTACCGGGGGAGCGCCGGAATGACCTGGGTCTTCGTCATCGGCCTTGCCCTGCTGGTATTCGCCGCCACGGCCTTCGTGTTCAAGGTGCCGCGGCAAGGGTGGGAAGTTATCGGCGCCGCCGTTCTGCTCGGGATCGCCGGCTACGCCTTCCAGGGCTCGCCCGGCCAACCCGGCGCGCCCAAGGCGCCCGCGGAAAAGGTCAGCGGCGATCCTGCGGCTGCCATCGCCGAGCGGCAGAAGCTGGCCGCCGGGGACATCGCCGGGGACAAGCACGTGATCATCGCCGATGCGCTTGCCCGGCACGGCCAGTTCGCTGATGCCGCCGAAGTGCTGCGCGGCGCGGTTCAGGACGACCCGAAGAACGCGCAGGCCTGGCTGGCGATGGCCAACGCCCTTGTCGCCCACGCCGATGGAACGATCTCCCCGGCGGCGACTTACGCCTACGAACAGGCCGCCAGGGCCGCGCCCGACAGCGCGGGTCCACCGTTCTTCCTCGGCATGGCCCTGATCGGGTCGGGCCGGCTGGACGAGGGCCGCGCGCAATGGGCGGGATTGCTGGCGCGGAGCCCGAACGATGCCCCATGGCGCGGCGATCTCGAGAAACGGCTGGGCGAACTCGATGCCTGGCTGGCCAGCCGGCAAGCCGCCGGTATGCCGTCACAATGATGCCGGGACGCGGCGATGCGGCCCAAACCGGGTCTGCCGGCCCCGGATTGGCGTGATGTTGCGGCAAGCCCGGTGCGTTGCTAAGGCGCGGAACCTTGCCGCTCGAGCGGCGACTCGGGGGCACCGGGCCAGTCATCCAAGATGAGCGAAGCTGTAACTCCACAGGCGCCTGAAGGCGGCGCGGCCCCGGCGCATGCCGTGGTCGATGGCGCGGGCGATGGGCACGCCCACGGCGGCCACGGTCATCACCACGGCTCGCTCGCTACTTTGGCTGTCGGAGCGATCGGCGTCGTCTTCGGGGACATCGGCACCAGCCCGCTCTACGCCATGCGCGACACGTTCGCCGGGCACCACCGGCTCCCGCTCGACGCGCTGCATCTCTACGGTATCGTCAGCCTGATGTTCTGGTCGATGATGATCATCGTGACGCTCAAGTACGTCACCGTGATCATGCGGGCCGACAACAAGGGCGAAGGCGGCAGCCTCGCGCTGCTGGCGCTGATCAACCAGAATATCTCGGGCAAGCGCTGGTCGGCGGGCATCGTCCTGCTCGGCGTCTTCGCCACCTCGCTGTTCTATGGCGATTCCATGATCACTCCGGCGATCTCGGTAATGAGCTCGATCGAGGGCCTGGCGGTCTACGAGCCCGGGTTGGCCGGCGCGGTCGTTCCGATGGTGGTGACCATCCTGGTCGGGCTGTTCCTGATCCAGAGCCGCGGCACGGCCAGGGTGGCGACGTTCTTCGGCCCGATCATGCTGCTCTACTTCCTCGTGATCGCGGTGCTTGGCGGGCTTTCGGTCGCACAGCATCCGCAAGTGATCGAGGCGCTGAGCCCGCACCATGCGGTGCTGCTGTTCGCCGCCGATCCGTTCCGCGGCTTCCTTGCGATGGGTTCGGCCGTGCTGGCGGTGACCGGCGCGGAGGCGCTCTACGCCGACATGGGGCACTTCGGCCGCGCCCCCATCCGCGTTTCGTGGCTCGTCTTCGTGCTGCCCGCGCTGGTGCTCAACTACCTCGGGCAGGCCTCGCTGCTGGTTCGCGTCGGCGCGCCCGCGCTCGAGAGCCCGTTCTACCTGCTCGCGCCTGAGTGGTTCCAGTGGCCACTGCTGGTCATTGCCAGCGCAGCGGCGGTGATCGCCAGCCAGGCGGTGATCACCGGCGCGTTTTCGGTGACCCACCAGGCGATCCAGCTTGGCTTCATCCCGCGCATGACGATCAAGTACACCAGCCTCAAGGCCGGGCAGATCTTCATCCCGGTGATCAACTGGGCGTTGATGATCGCGGTGATCCTGCTGGTGCTGATGTTCCAGCACTCCTCGAACCTGACCGCGGCCTATGGCATCGCGGTGACCGGCGCGATGGCGATCGACAACGTGCTGCTTGCGGTGGTGCTGTTCAACCTGTGGAACTGGAAGTGGTGGCAGTCGCTGCCGCTGCTGGCGGTGTTCTTCAGCCTCGACGCCGCCTACCTCGCCGCGAATTTCACCAAAATCCCCGATGGCGGGTGGGTGCCGCTGCTGATGGGCATGGCGATCTTCACGTTGCTGACGACCTGGTCGAAGGGCCGGGCGCTGATGCGCCAGTCGATGGCGGAAGGGACGATCCCGTTCGAGGTCTTCGCCAAGAGCGCGCATTCGAGCGCGGCGCGGGTCCCTGGCACCGCGGTGTTCATGGCCTCGACGGCGACCGGCGTGCCCTCGGCGCTGCTGCACAACATCAAGCACAACAAGGTGCTACATGAGCGGGTGGTGATCCTGACCATCGCCATCCAGGACGTTCCCTTCGTCGACCCGGCCGAGCGGGCCTCGGTCAAGCAGTTCGGCGAGGAGTTCTTCAAGGTGACGCTGCGCTTCGGTTTCCTCGAAGAAACCGACGTGCCGACCGCCCTCAAGCAGGTCACCATGTGCGGGCAGCCGTTCGACATGATGAAGACCAGCTTCTTCCTCTCCCGCCAGACGCTGATCCCCTCGTCCAAGCCGGGCATGGCGATCTGGCGGGAAAAGCTGTTCGCGTGGATGCTGCGCAACGCGGCGAGCGCGATGGAATTCTTCCGCCTGCCGACCAACCGCGTGGTCGAACTCGGCAGCCAGGTCGAGATCTGAGGTGAGGGCGGGGGCACCACGCTGACTGACAACGCTCCCTTCGCCCTGATGAGGCGCTGACGCCGAATGGCTGAATTGCCGTCTCGAAGGGCCGGCGACGCGTGGGGCGGTTCGAGATGGGCCTTCACCGATACGGGTTCAGTCCCTCCTCACCCGCGACCGGGGGTGACATGATGCCGACCCCAACCAATTGGCCAGTGCTTCGAAGGCTGGGCCTGAGCTTCACACTCCGCGATGGCTCGAGTTCGTTCGGCATTGCCATTGGCACCGGCCTCGCCTTCGGAACGTGGATGGCGCTGGCGGATGCGACGGTGCTGCGCAGCGCGGTGCCTGCGGTGCAGCACTGGATGGTGGGCAACCTCGGCACGGGCGAGCGGATCGCGCTGGCGTGGCGCGGGGCGCTGCTGGACGAGATCGTGCTGCGGCTCGGCGTGGTGACCGCTGCCGCGTGGCTCGCCCGCGCGGCGTTCGGGTTGACCGGCTGGCGGGCGTGGTGGCCGGCGATCCTGCTGGCCGCCTTCGTCGCTTGGCCACTCTGGGCCCATCCCTACATCGCCGCGCTTGACGGATCGACGCTGACCGTGGTGCGCGAGATCGTGCTGCACGGCGCGGCGGGAACGCTATGGGGCTGGCTCTATTGCCGCCACGGCTGGCTGGCGGGCCTCGTCGGCCACTGGGCCGCACACCTTGCGCTGCAGCCCCTGCTGGCGCTGGTTGGCTGATTGGGAATGAAAAAGGGCGGCGCCTCGCGGCACCGCCCTTTTCAGATAAATCGCCTGTGCGGCGCCGGAATTCAGCCGAGGTTGGCGCTGACCATGCAATAGAGCATCGGCAGCGACAGCAGCAGGTTGGTGCGGCTGGCGGCGAGGGCGAGCGGGGCAGCCTTGGCCTTGGCCTCGTCGGTCGCCTCGACGATGCCAAGAATCTTCTTCTGCGCCGGCCAGATGATGAACCACACGTTGAAAGCCATGATCAGGCCGAGGTACATGCCCACGCCGATCAGCTTGTAGCCTTCCTGCAGCGAAAGAGCTTCCATGAGGTAGCCCGGCGCCCCGGCGTGGCCCGAACCAGCAATGCCGAGCCCTAGAACGACGGTCAGTAGGGCGGCATAGCGGAAGAAAAAGAACACATTCGGCGCGATGTAGCCGGTCACGCCCTTTTTCAGTTCGGCCGGAACCTTGGGCATGGTCGGCACCTGCACGAAGTTCAGATAATAGAGCAGGCCGATCCACAGCACGCCGAAGAACGCATGCAGCCAGCGCAGCACGCCGTTTACGTCAACTGGCGGATTGCCCGGAATAGTGACCATCACCACGACCGCGAGCACCAGCCCGACGATCAGGACGAGGTGCAGATTTCCGAAGAACTTGGCCATTGCTTCCCCCTGTTTTCTCTTACCATGCAAAACGTTCCCGCGCATGACTTTCGCGGGAATGCGGCGGGTTATTGCGCATACCTCGCAGGTTGTCACCCCTCTCGGCGCGGTTTCCCCCGACGCCTTGCCGTCACTCGTGAGGCGGGTGCGCGATCACGTCGTCTTCGGCGCTTTGCGCGAGCCCGTGGCGCAGCAGCATCGGCATGTGCAGGAAGGTGAACAGAAACGTGAGCGGCAGGAACAGCCAGAGCTTGGCCTGAAGCCAGCCGGCGAAGCTCATGTAATGCCGCAGCCCCTCGTTCAACGCCGCGAGAACCAGGAAGAAGAAGCCCCAGTTGCGCGAGAGGATCATCCACCCGGCATCGTCGAGCCCTTCGAACGCGGCTTCGAGCAGGGTCTTGAGCAGGGCGCGCCCGGTCAACCAGCCGCCGAGCAGCGCCGCGCCGAACAAGAGGTAGATCGCGGTTGGCTTGACCTGGATCCAGAACTGGTCGCGCAGCAGCACGGTGAGTCCGCCGAACACCACGATCAGCGCGGTCGAGAGCCCGAGCATCGGCGAGACCCGCCGGAACCGGACGAGACTGAACACCAGCGCCACGATCGCGCCGGCCATGAACGCGGCGGTGCCGTAGATCACCGCGGTGATCTCCGCGATGGAGGCATGGTCCTTGGGCGAGAAGTGGCGGTAGACCAGGAAGAACAGCACGATCGGGCCGTAGTCGACGACGAGGTTGGCCCAGCCCGACTTCTTGCCCGAAGTCGGCGGCGTGGCGGCAGCAGGCTCGCTCATGCCACCCCCGCGATCACGCGCGCGACGAGGTCCGGGTCGAACGGGCGCAGGTCGTCCATCTTTTCGCCCACGCCGATCGCGTGGATCGGCAGGCCATATCGCTCGGCCGCGGCGACCAGCACGCCGCCGCGGGCGGTGCCGTCGAGCTTGGTCATGATCAGGCCGGTCACGCCCGCAACCTCCTTGAAAATCTCGATCTGCTGGAGCGCGTTCTGGCCGTTGGTGGCATCGAGCACGAGCACGACGTCATGCGGCGCCTCGGGGTTGAGCCGGCCGAGAACGCGGCGAACCTTGGCCAGTTCGTCCATCAGTTCACGTCGATTGTGAAGGCGGCCGGCGGTGTCGACGATCAGGGCGTCGATCCCCTCATCGGTCGCACGCTTGACCGCATCGAACACCACGGCGGACGGATCGCCGCCTTCGGGGCCCTTGACGATCGGCACGCCGATCCGCTCGGCCCAGATGCCGAGCTGGCCGATCGCCGCGGCGCGGAACGTGTCGCCGGCGGCGAACATCACCGAATAGTCCTGCTCCTGGAACAGGTGGCCGAGCTTGGCGATCGTGGTCGTCTTGCCGGAGCCGTTGACGCCGATCACCAGGATCACCTGCGGGCGCGGGAAGGCAACGACATCGAGGGGCTTGGCAACGGGGCGCAGGATCGCGGCGATCTCGGCGGCGACGGCTTCCTTGATCGCTTGGCTGTCCGCCCCGCGTTCGAATCGCTCGTTCGCCAGCCGCTCGCGGATGCGGGCAGCAGCGCGCGGGCCGAGGTCGGAAAGGATCAGCGCGTCCTCGAGCTCGTCAAGCTGTGCATCGGTGAGGCGCGTGGCCGAGACAATGCCCGACAGGTTCTCGCCCAGCCGCTCGGACGTGCGACGCAGGCCGCCCAGCAGGCGGTCGGACCAGCTCTGGCCGCTGTCACCCAGCTCTTCGCTCATGCGAGCAGGCCTTCCTCGATGCGGGTGGGCGAAACGGTCACGATCTCTCCAGCAGGCGTTCCGGGCGCGAGGCGTACCCGGGCGAAGTTCGGCGCATGGCCGGTCCCGTCGCGTTCGGCAAGCACCGCGAGCGGCTTCCCGAACAGTGACTGGAGCCACCGCAAGCGTTCGGCGGCGATGGCGGCGCGCAGTTCGGCGGCGCGGCGGCGGACGGTGCCCGGGTCCACCTGCGGCATCCGGGCGGCCGGCGTGCCGGCGCGGGAGGAATAGGGGAACACGTGCCCGTGGACGATGCCGAGCTCGGCGATGATCGCGCGGTTGGCCTCGTGCATGGCTTCGTCCTCGGTGGGGAAGCCGGCGATGAGATCTGCGCCGAGGGCAAGCTCCGGCCGCCGCTCGCGCAAATCCGCGACCAGCGCCAGCGCATCGGCGCGGGAATGGCGGCGCTTCATCCGCTTGAGGATCAGGTCATGCCCATGCTGGAGCGAGAGATGGACGTGCGGCATGACCCGCGGCTCGGCGGCGATCAACTCGTGCAGCTGCGGATCGATCTCCACGCCGTCGAGCGAGGAGAGGCGCAGGCGCGGAAGGGCGGGGAAGGCCTCGAGCAGCGCGGCGACGAGCTGGCCAAGGCGCGGGGCGCCGGGCAGGTCATGTCCCCACGAGGTCAGGTCGACCCCGGTCAGAACGACCTCGCGGGCGCCTTGAGCAAGATGGTTCTCCACCTCGCGCATGACCTGGGGCACCGCCAGCGAACGGCTCGGCCCGCGCCCCTGCGGGATCACGCAGAACGTGCAGGCATGGTCGCAGCCGTTCTGGACGCCGACATAGGCGCGGGTGTGGCGGCTGGGCGCCATCTCGGCCGCGGGGGGCACGTTCCACGCTCGAGAGTCGAGCTTGGCGGGGTTGGCGACGAGGCCGTCGACCTCGGGCATGGTGCCCAGCTCGGCGCGTTCGACCTCGGCGGCGCAGCCGGTTACCAGCAGCCGCGCGGTCGGATGGTCGCGGCGGGCGCGGCGGATCGCCTGGCGGGTCTGGCGCACGGCCTCGCCGGTCACCGCGCAGGAATTGATCACCACGAGGTTATCCGCGCCAGCCAGCAGGCCGCGCAGCGTCTCGCTCTCCGCAAGGTTGAGCCGGCACCCGAGCGAGACGACCTCGACCCCCACGCTTCAGAGCCCGTAGGCGGCGGGATCGAAGGTGCCGCGAAAGGCTTCGGTGGCGGGGCCGCTCATCTCGATGCGGTCGGCCCCGGTCCAGGTGATGTGGAGCGGGCCGCCGGCGAGCGTGACCTGCACCGAGCGGTCGACCAGCCCGCGCCGCATCGCCCCGATCGCCGTGGCGCAGGCGCCCGTGCCGCAGGCGAGTGTCAGCCCGGCGCCGCGTTCCCACACGCGCAGGCGGATCGCGCCACGGCTCTCGACCGTGGCGACGTTGACGTTCACCCGCTCGGGAAACAGCGGGTCAGTCTCGATCAGCGGCCCGAGCCGGGCGAGATCGACCGCGTCGCAATCGGGCACGAAGAAGAT
>Ga0068859_100003925_pt1 | contig 15186 bp, 15 predicted proteins | sample KBSSwiS22_FD_66585 | JGI IMG/M metagenome (GOLD analysis project Ga0068859, IMG submission 66585) | Switchgrass rhizosphere microbial communities from Kellogg Biological Station, Michigan, USA - KBS Switchgrass S2-2 | ecosystem: Host-associated > Plants > Roots > Rhizosphere > Soil ...
ATTGGCGCTGCCGGCGGGGCTGGCCAACCGCAACCGCTTGACGTCGGGCAAGCCAAGACTGCAGTCGACCGCACGCTCGACCGCATCTACCCCGAGCTATCCCAGCTCTACACGGATCTCCATGCGCATCCGGAGCTGCGCTTCAAGGAAACGCGAACTGCCGGCGTGCTGGCGGCGCAGATGCGGCAGCTCGGCTTCACCGTCACCGAGCATGTCGGCGGAACCGGCCTGGTCGCGATCCTGCGGAACGGCGCGGGACCGACTGTGCTGGTGCGCACTGAGCTCGATGCGCTGCCGATGGAGGAGAAGACCGGCCTTCCCTATGCCTCGCATGTGCAAGCCGAATTCAACGGTCAGCCGAGCTTCGTCGCGCATAGCTGTGGGCACGACATCCACATGGCCGCCTGGGTGGGCACGGCGCGCGCGCTGATGGCGATGAAGGAGCGCTGGCACGGCACGCTGATGTTCATCGCGCAGCCCGCCGAGGAATCGGTGAGCGGCGCGCGCGCCATGCTCAAGGACGGACTGTTCGCGCGGTTCCCCAAGCCCGACTTCGGTTTCGCGCTGCACACGGGTCCCTATGCCTATGGCAAGGTCCTCTACCGCGAGGGCATGGTCACTTCGAGCGCCGACAGTTTCGAGATCATTTTCAAAGGCCGTGGCGGTCATGGATCCGCACCCGACAAGGCGATCGATCCGGTGCTGATCGCGTCGCGCTTCATCGTCGATATCCAGTCCGTGGTGAGCCAGGAAAAGCCTGCGCAGCAGCCTGGAGTGATATCGATCGGTGCGATCCAGGGTGGCACCGTCGGCAACGTCATCCCCGACGAAGTGACCGTCCGCGGCACGATCCGCACCTATGACTCCGAGGTCCGCGCAAAGCTGATCGCCGGACTCAAGCGCGTGGCGTCGGCAGAAGCAACAATGGCCGCCGCTCCCGAACCGAGCATCCAGATGGTCGAGGGTGCGAATGCGGTATTGAACGATCCGGAGCTGGCGCAGCATACCGGCGCGGTGTTTCGCCAGGCGTTCGGGGCGGCCGCCGAACTCAAGGCGGACCGCATCACCGCGAGCGAGGACTATTCGGAATATGTCATGGCCGGAATGCAGCACTCCTTGTTCTTCGAGATCGGCATCTACGAACCCAAGCGCGTCGAGGCGGCGCGCGCAGGGGGGCCACCGCTGCCGTTCAACCATTCGCCCTATTATGCTCCAGTGCCCGAGCCCACGATCCGGACCGGCGTCGAGGCGATGACGCTCGCGGTACTGAACGTGCTGAGAACCTGATTGGAATTGCGCCATCCGGCGCATTGGAAAAGTGCTCTTCCGCGCTTTTCCAAACACACTCGACGCCGCTGAACGGGTTCAGCGCGAAAACTCTCCGGCGACGAAAGCCTCGCGGAGCTTGAACTTCTGAATCTTGCCCGATCCGGTGAGCGGCCATTGCTCGACCCAGATCCAATGCTGCGGCGTCTTTTGCGGCGATAGCCGCTCGCGGATGAACGCCTTGAGGTCGGCATCGCACGGGCGCGCGTCGCCGCCGGGGCAGCGCATGAAACAGGCCACGAGCTCGCCCCAGGTCGCGTCGGGTATGCCGACCACCGCGGTTTCGGCGATCGCCGGGTGCTCGAGCATTGCGTTCTCGATCTCGGCCGGGAACAGATTTTCGCCGCCGCGGATGATCATGTCCTTCACGCGTCCGGTGATGCGCAGATAGCCGCGCGCATCCATCGTACCGAGATCGCCGGTGTGCAGCCAGCCCTCGGCATCAAGCGCCGCTGCGGTCGCCTGTGGATTCTCATAATAGCAATGCATCAATTGATAGCCGCGGCAGCAGACCTCGCCCTGCGTGCCGATCGGAACGACCAGGTTGGTGCGTGGATCGCGGATCGAAACCTCGGTGTGTTTCGCCGCGCGCCCGATCGTCTCGGTCATGTCCTCGAGCGTATCGGCGACCCTGCAGTAAGTGATGATCGGCGAGGCCTCGGTCTGGCCGTACACGATCTGCACGCGCGCGCCGAACGCGGCGAGCGACTTGCGCCACAGGTCCGGCGCGACGACCGAGCCGCCCGACAGAATTCGCTCGATCGAGCCGAGATCATGGCCGCCCTTCGCACCCGCTTCGATCACAGCCAGCAGCATCGTGGGCACCAGCAGCACGAACTGCAGTCGCTCGCGCTCGGTGACGCGTGCGATCAACGCCGGATCGAATGCGGGCGGCAGCAAGATCGTCGCGCCCAGGGCGAGCCCCCCGAGCACCTGCATCGCGCAACCGGTGGTATGGAACAGCGGCGTCACCAGCAGGAAACGCCAGCCGGGACGCAGGCCGCCGTCCTCGCTCATGTCGATGGCGTTGCGCAGGAGGCCATGGTGGTGGAGCAGCGCGCCCTTGGGCCGGCCGGTGGTGCCGGACGTGTATTGGATCTGTGCCGCGTCGTGCGGCTGCGGATCGGGAAGCATCCCTTGGTGCTCGCCCGCGTACAGCGTCGCTGGATCGCGCAGGTCGATCGCGTGACGCACCGCAGGCAATTCCGCGCTTACCGCGCGTGCCGTCTCGCCTAGTGGATTGCCGCGAAAGCTCTCGACGAAATAGACCGCCTCGGCACCCGACTGCTCGAGCACATAGCGCAGCTCGGGCGCGATCGAAGCAGGATTGACGGTGACGAGGATGACGCCTGCCAGTGCGCAGCCGAGCTCGAGCAGCACCCATTCGGGAACGTTGTTGGCATAGACCGCGATCCTCGCGCCCGGCGCGTGGCGGCTGGCGAGCGCGCGGCCGAGTCGCTCCGCGTCGTGAAGCAGCGACGCATAGGTCCAGCTGCGCGCGAACGCACCGTCGGCATCGAGTTCGCACAGCGCGAGGCCGTCGGGCCATTTTGCAGCAGAATCGCGCAGCATGGCGCCGATCGTCATCGCCGGCGGCGCTGGGCCGCCGTGCGCCGGATAATAGGATTCGTGCAGCAGCCCTTCGCCCATCCCGCTGGCCTCCCCTCCCGCGAGAAATTAAGCTCCGATCATAGCGTTGGTCGTGCCGATTGCATTCAAAATCCGCTTCAGCCTCGGTACGGTATCCGTATGAACAGGGATACGAATGCTGCGCCTGCGCCCTCTGCCGGCTCTGGAAGCAAACCCGTCGCTCGATCGATCTGGCGGCGCGCGCTATGGATGCGGCTGGGAGCGTTGAATGGATTGACGGCGCTCGCAATCCTGCTCGCCGCGCACCATCCGGTCTTCAGGCCGGGTAGCGCCGAACTGGTGCATCTTGGAGCGCAAGTGCAGTTCATGCACGGCATGGCGACGATCGCCTGCGCGACCTTCATGAACATCGGTGCGAAAGGCGCACGATTCGCCCCCGCGTTCTTCCTGAGCGGCGTGCTGCTGTTCTGCGTGCCCCTGTACGGCGAGGCCGCCGGTTGGATCGGCGCGCAGCTCTTCCCGCAACGGCTCGGCATCGCAGCATTCGCGGTTGGATGGCTGATCATGGCCTGGGCGGCCAAGGATATCGACAAAGCGTAAGCCGCCCCTCGGCGCGAATCGATCTGCGAGCCCTCGCGCCCGGTGCGGCGCCCCCTTGCCCTCATTCCCAGCCCCCGCTACAGCCGCCAACCGCACAGGGGCGTAGCTCAGCTGGTTAGAGCGTCGGTCTCCAAAACCGAAGGCCCTCGGTTCGAATCCGAGCGCCCCTGCCATTTCGGAAGACCCCGCCCCTTCGTACGCGGCCGAGCGCGCCGCCTTCCCCGTCTGCATCGAATCTGCACGCGAGCGGCGCCAAATCCAATCGCGCGGCACCGCAGCGTGCGCACAGGCTGATGCGATGACCTCCCCGTCACAAGGGGAGTATCACGATGGAAATGCGGTTCGCATCGAACCTGGCGGTCAAGGCGGGCGCCGCCGCGGTGTTGGTCGCGATCGGCGACTGGCTTTTCTGGGACCGCGGATTCGGCTCGAATCTGGGCTGGTTCGCGTTCGCCTGGACCGCGGCGACGTTGCTGTTGACGCCGGAACTGTGGGGGCGCCGCGCCAGCCAGGTCGCCGCCGCCGCCGCGCTGCTGTTCGCCGCGATCCTGACCGACAGCCCGGGGATGCTTCCGGTGTTGCTGTTCCTGACCGCGCTCACGCTGTCCGCACTGCTGCGCTTCACGCGTTTCGACAATGCCGCAGCCTGGGCGCTGCGGCTGATGCTGCAGGGCATGGTGAGCATCGTCGGGCCGTGGCGCGACCTGGTCGCGGCGCGCGGCCTGATCGGAGGCGGCGATCGGCTGTGGCGGCTCGTCTCGCTGCTCGCATTGCCGCTGCTCGGAAGCACGATGTTCCTGCTGCTTTTCGCCGCCGCCAACCCGGTGATCAGCGACACGCTCTCGCGGTTCGCGCTGCCGAACCTCGATTTCGCGACTCTGGTCCGCATTGCCTTCTGGGGCCTGTTGTTCACCGCCGCATGGGCGACGCTGCGGCCGCACTGGATCCAGGGCGACGTTCTGCCGCATGTCGAATGGCATGCGCCGGTGGCACCGGTCGCCTCGACCGCATCGGTGCTGCTCGCACTGGCGATCTTCAACGCGCTGTTCGCGTGGCAGAACGCACTCGACATCGCATTTCTGTGGAGCGGCGCGCCGCTGCCGCACGGCATGACGCTCGCCGACTACGCACACCGTGGCGCCTACCCGCTGATCATCACGGCGCTGCTCGCCGGGCTGTTCGTGCTGGTGACGCTGCGGCCGGGATCGGCGACCGCGGCGGTGCCCGCAATCCGCGCGCTGGTGGTGTTGTGGATCGTGCAAAATGTCTTCCTCGTCGCGTCGAGCGCGCTGCGCACGATCGACTATGTCGAGGCCTTTTCGCTCACGATCCTGCGCATTGCCGCACTCGAATGGATGGCGCTCGTCGCGATCGGGCTGGTGCTGATCCTTTGGCGAATGCTCCGCGGGCACGACGCGGCATGGTTGATCAACGCCAATGCGCTCGCCGTGGCGCTGATCCTCGCGGGAACCAGCATGGTGGACCTCGGCGCGACGGCTGCAGCGTGGAACGTGCGGCACGCGCGCGAAGCCGGCGGCAAGGGCGCGGCGCTCGATCTCTGCTATCTGAACGAGCTCGGACAATCGTCGCTGGTGTCGGTGGTCACGCTCGAACGCCGGCACGACCTCACGCCCGAGTTCGCCGGCCGCGTCGCCTGGGTGCGCCACCAGCTGCTGGCCAATATGCTGCGCAAGCAGGCGAGCGGGGGCTGGACCTGGCGCAACGCGCGGCGTCTGGACGCGATCAGGACGATGCTGGGCGGCGCCCGGCTCGCCGCGCCTCCACCGCGCGGGGAATATGGCAGGGCATGCGACGCCACGCCGCTGCCGCCGCCCGAAGCTGCCTCGTCCACCCCTAAAGGCGTCACCGTGCCCGGCGCGGCATTGACGAACCCACGCGGGGAATGATCATGTGCCCCATGCCGCGCACGATCCTGATCGCCGACGACGATCCGCATATCCGCCAGCTGCTCGCGTTCGCCTTCGCCAAGGCCGGTCTCGACACGCTCGAGGCCGACGACGGCGAAGCAGTGCTCGCCATGGTCGGTGTCCAGCCGGTCGACCTGGTGGTGCTCGACATCAATATGCCGCGGATGGACGGGCTCGAGACGTGCCGACGGCTGCGCGCTACCGGCGACGTCCCGATCCTGTTCCTGTCGTCGCGCGACGACGAGATCGATCGCGTGCTCGGGATCGAGCTGGGTGCCGACGACTATGTCGTGAAGCCCTTCTCGCCCCGCGAGGTGGTCGCGCGGTCGATGGCGATCCTGCGGCGGTCTAGCGCGCGCGCGCCGTCGCTCGATGAAGGCCGCCGCGTCGAATATGGGCGGCTCGCGCTCGATCTCGATGGGTGGCGCGCGACTTGGGGAGGCCAGGAAGTCGCGCTCACCGTCACCGAATTCTCGATCCTGCGCACGCTCGCGGTAATGCCGGCGAAGGTGTTCAGCCGCGACGCGATCATCGACCGCCTGCATGGGCCGGGCTTCGCAGTCACCGACCGTACGATCGACAGCCATATCCGCAATCTGCGCGGCAAGTTCGCGCGGCATGGCGGAACCGACTTGATCGAGACGCGCGCGGGCATCGGCTATCGGCTCGGGAGCTGCACGGGCGCCGCGGGGTGATCGCCGCTTTCAAGACCCTGCTCAAACGTTTTTGGCCCCCGCTCAAGCTGCGCACGATCCTGTTCGGGACGCTGCTGCTCACGGCATCGCTTCCCGGATTCGGGGCGCTGTTTCTCCGCGTCTATGAGAATACGGTGGTGCGCCAGACCGAAGCCGAGCTGGTGGCGCAAGGCGCCGCGGTCGGCGCGATGGCACAGGCACTATGGCCCGGCGCGCTGCCCGCGAAGCCCGGCCCCTATAGCGCGGAGGCGTCGACGATCGATCTGGGCGGCACGCCGGTGCTCTATGAGCGGCCCGCCGCGCGGCCGCAAACCCGACCGGTCGACCCCAACGAACTTGCCGTGGCGCGGCGGCTGGCGCCGGTGATCGAGACGACGCGGCGGACGACGCTGGCATCGATCGAGCTGCTCGATCGCGACGGAAACATCCTATACGGCTTCGAGGCCGGCCGCTCCTACGCCCATGTTCCGGAGGTCGCGGCCGCGCTGCGCGGCGAAACCGTCACGGTGCTGCGGCGGAACAGCGCCTATCGCCAGCAATATGCGCTCGAATGGCTAAGCCGCGCGGCAACGCTGCGGATCCATCACGTGCGCCCGGTCCTGGTCAACGGGCAAGTGGTGGGCGCGGTTTTGGTTTCGCGCTCGCCGCGCGCGCTGTTCGGCGGACTCTATGAGGACCGTTTCAAGATCATGCTCGGCATCGTGCTGATCTTCATCGCGCTGCTCGTACTCGCCGGCCTCGTATCGCGCGGCATCGCTCGGCCGATCCAGGCGCTGGGCGCGGCGACGCGCAGCGTGGCGGCGGGCAGCGACTCGATCCCCGAGACTCCGGTCACCGCCGCGATCGAGATTCGCGAGCTGTTCGAGAATTTCCGGGCGATGGCGGCGGCGATCCGCCGCCGTTCGCGCTATCTGCGCGATTTCGCCGCGTCGGTGAGCCACGAATTCAAGACGCCACTCGCCGGCATCTCTGGCGCGATCGAGCTGCTCGAGGATCACGGCGAGGAAATGACGCCCGACGAGCGCGCACGCTTCCTGGGCAACATCAAGGCCGATGCCGAACGGCTCTCGCAGCTCGTGACGCGGCTGCTCGACCTCGCGCGCGCCGACATGGCGCGGCCCGATCCCGATGCCGCGATCGATACGCTGGCCGTGGCACGGCAAGTCGCGGACGCATTCCATCGGCCCGAATTTGCCGTGACCGTCGAAGGCGCGGCGGGGCTGCCGCCAGTCGCAGTGTCGGCATCGACAGTCGAAGCCGTGCTCAACACGCTGCTCGACAATGCTCGCCAGGCGGGGGCGGATCGCGTCGCGATCGTCGCCGGCGTGTGTGACGGTGGGGTCGAGCTCAGCGTGAGCGACAACGGCCGCGGCATTCCGCCGGTCGATGCCGAGCGCATCTTCGAACCCTTCTTCACCACGCGGCGCGCAGATGGCGGCACCGGACTGGGGCTGGCAATCTCGGCCTCGTTGCTGCGCGCGGGCGGCGGCGACATCGGACTGGGCGACACGTCGACGCGCGGGGCGCGGTTCGTGGTGACGCTGCCGGTGGCAGGCGGGCGCTAGTTGCGACGAAGATGCGACGAACATGAGCGAAAGACCGCGAACGCGGATTGCCCGTCCCATTTCAGTACGTTATCGCCTGTTATCGATCGAGAGGGGAGGGATAGCGGCGCGTATCTGCCGCTATCCCAACTTCGTCGCCGGGCCATCAGCACGACCGGAGTCATCCGCCCCGGCGGCCACTCCGAGACCAATCCATCCGTCTCGCTTGTCCCAGGGCAGTCGATGCCAAGCGTTGATCGAGCCGCGCGAACCTGCGAAGGCCCGCGCGCGTCCATACCGGGTGGGAGATCGCATGTTCCGCAAGCTGTACGACTGGGTGCTGCGCATGGCGCATCATCGCCACGCGCTGGCGGCGCTGTTCGCCGTGTCGTTCGCCGAGGCGAGCTTCTTCCCGGTGCCCCCGGACGCGATGCTGATCCCGATGGTGCTGGCGCGGCGCGACCGCGCGTGGCTGATTGCCGGGGTTTGCACGCTGGCGTCGATCCTCGGCGGCATGCTCGGCTATACCATCGGCTATTTCCTGCACGATTTCGCGAACTGGCTGCTCGAGCGGTTCCGCCACAATGCGTTTCAGGACTTCACTCAGGCTTATAACCACTACGGCACCTGGCTGATCCTGGTGAAGGGCTTCACGCCGATCCCGTTCAAGCTTGTTACGATCGCCAGCGGGCTCTCGGCCTTTCCGTTCGGCTGGTTCGTGCTGCTCGCGACGATCACGCGCGCGGCACGCTTCTTCCTCGTCGCTGGGCTACTCCGGAAGTTCGGCGCGCCGGTGCAGGAATTCATCGAGCAGCGGCTGAATCTGTTCGCCTGGGGCTTTCTGATCCTGCTGATCGGCGGGTTCGTCGCGGTCGCCTATCTCTGACCGAGCCGGCGCCGGTTAGTTGTGCCGATTGCGCGCTGATAATCATGGGCGTTCGCGTCCGCCTTTGCTGGCACGAACGCGAAATGACCGTCTTCGCCGCATTGCCTTGCACGATGCGCGGCTTGGCGCTAGATACCGCCCCCAATCCGACAGATTGGATACGCTGCTCCGGGCCTTGAAGGGCCGGGCAGCAGTCCCATGTCTGGCGGAACCTAAACAGGAAGCGAGCTGGAACCGTGGCGAAGACGAGTCCTCTGGAATTCGTGAACGAAGTGCGCGCCGAGACGCGCAAGGTCGCCTGGCCGACGCGCAAGGAGACGATCATGACCGGCGTGATGGTGATGATCATGACCGTGTCGCTCGGCGCATTCTTTACCGGCATCGATTCGATCTTCGACGCGATCGTCAGCTCGCTGCTCAAGCTCGCGCAATAAGCGCTCAGACAAGAAGGGTTTCCATGGCGCGCTGGTACATCATCCACGCCTATTCGGGGTTCGAGAACAAGGTCCGCGACCAGATCATGGCGGACGCGACTCGCATGGGGCTCGATCGTCTGGTCGAATCGGTCGAAGTGCCGGTCGAGACCGTCACCGAGGTTCGCCGCGGCAAGAAGGTCCAGTCGGAGCGCAAGTTCTTCCCCGGCTATGTGCTGGCGAAGCTCGAGATGAACGACGACGTCTATCACCTGGTGAAGAACACGCCGAAGGTGACCGGCTTCCTCGGTGCGAGCGGCAAGCCGCAACCGATCACCGAAGCCGAAGCAGCGCGCATCCTCAACACCAAGGAAGAGACCGCGGCAGCGCCGAAGCAGAAGATCAAGGTCGATTTCGAGATCGGCGATCAGGTCAAGGTGCTCGACGGCCCCTTCGCGAGCTTCAACGGCCTCGTCGAGGAGCTCGATTTCGACAAGTCGAAGGTCAAGGTGTCGGTCTCGATCTTCGGCCGCGCTACGCCGGTCGAGCTCGATTTCGAGCAGGTCGAACGCTCGAAATAGGCAGTTGCGCGGTCACGGTACGACAAAGGCCGGGGCGCTAGCTCCGGCCTTTTCGTGTGCGGCGCACGGCGTGGTAGGATGCCAGGACTCGGGGAGGAACACATCATGACCGACACGGCCACCATGCCCGCGATGCACGATTGGGCCGGCGAGACCGGCGAGATCTGGCTGGCGCATGCCGATATCTTCGAAAGCATGCTCGGTCCGGTCGGCGACGCCTTTCTAGCCCAATGCGGGATCATGCCTGGCGAGCGCGTGATGGACATGGGCTGCGGCGCGGGCGGCACGACCCGCGCGATCGCACGGCAAGTGGGCGCAGGCGGCAGCGTGACCGGAGTCGACATCTCGGCCGCGCTGATCGCCGAAAGCGCGCGGCGGGCGGCAGTCGAAGGGCTGGTCAATGTCCGGTTCGCGGTGGCCGACGCAGCGAGCGCCGCAGTCGAAGGCGCGCCGTTCGACCGGCTGTTCTCCCGGTTCGGCAGCATGTTCTTTGCCGATTTCGAAGCGGCATTCGCCAATCTGCACCGGCTGATCCGCCCAGGCGGGCGCATCGACCTCGCAGTCTGGGCTAGCATCGACGACAATCCCTGGCTCGCCGAGACGCGCCTCGTACTTTCGCGCTTCGTCACGCTTCCGCCACCCGATCCTACCGCGCCGAGCCCGACGGCGCTGGCCGACCAGGATCGCCTGCGCGGTCTGCTCACCGGTGCCGGCTTCGACGCCGTCGCGCATCGGCAGTGGCACGGTCCGCAACTGGTCGGTGGGCGCGGTGCCTCCGCCGGCGCTGCGGCCGATTTCATGATCGAAGCGATGCCGATGTCGAGCGTCCTGCGTGGCATCGAACCCGAATTGCGCGCACGTATCCACGCCGCGCTAACGGAGATGCTGGGCCGGCACGCGGGCCCGGACGGCGTCGCCGTGCCGGGCGCAGCGTGGTTCGTCAGCGCGACAGCTTGACGAAGTCGCGGCCCTCGTCGCGGACCAGCACGCCGAAGATCTCATCCAGGTCGACGATCACCGCCACGCCCTTCCTGTCGGCGTCGGCCGCCTGCTCCTTGGCATGCGCGAGGCCATAGGCGCGGTCGGTGGCCGCGCCCGGCGCGGCGACGCGCGCGCGGCCCGTGAACCGCAGCAGCGGCACGGTCGGCGCCCGGTACATCAGTGCGACATTGGGGTTGTTGCGGATCGCCTCGACCGTGCCGCCCTCCCCATTGCGCGCCCAGAAGCTCAGCTGGTCGTCCGAGAATACCGCGACGCTGCCGCGGAACGACACCAATGGCTTGGCATCGGCATCGACCGCCGCGACCAGCAGCACATTGCCCGAGTCATAGGCGCCCGCGATCAGCGCGGCGATTTCATCGTTGATCTTGAAAGCGGCATCCGACATCCGACAAAATCCTGAGGGGAGAGTATCGGGCCTCAAATAGCTTGGCGTTTGCGGGGGCGATGCCAAGAAAAGCTTCGGGGCAAACAGGGTTTGCCTTTGACGGACGGGTGCGCTAAGCGCCCCGCCTTCCAAAGCCACAGCAATGGAATTGCGGGAGGTCGGCTCCAAGGGGCAGGCCGCACGGACCGCTAAACTTGAACCGGATGCAGGCGGACAACCGCGGGCGTCCCCTACAGAGTGAGAGTCATGGCCAAGAAGATTACCGGCTATATCAAGCTGCAGGTGCCAGCGGGCGCCGCCAATCCCTCGCCGCCGATCGGTCCTGCGCTAGGTCAGCGCGGCGTGAACATCATGGAATTCTGCAAGCAGTTCAACGCGTCGACCGGCGAAGTCGAAAAGGGCACGCCGCTGCCGACGATCATCACCGTTTACGCCGATCGCAGCTTTTCCTTCGTCACCAAGACGCCCCCGGCGACTTATCTGCTCAAGAAAGCCGCCAATCTGAAGTCGGGCTCGAAGGAGCCGGGCAAGGTCTCGGCGGGCACGATCAAGCGCTCGGCCGTCGCGCAGATCGCCGAGACGAAGATGAAGGACTTGAACGCAAACGATATCGAGGCAGCCACGCGCATCATCGAGGGCTCGGCCCGTGCGATGGGCCTCCAGGTAGTGGAGGGCTGATCCGATGACCAAGCTGACCAAGAAGCAAAAAGGCTGGACCGTCGACCGTGAGAAGCTGCACGGCATCGACGAAGCGATCACGATCGTGAAGGCCAATGCCACCGCGAAGTTCGACGAAACCGTCGAAGTCGCGCTCAACCTGGGCGTCGATCCCCGCCATGCGGACCAGATGGTTCGCGGCGTCGTGAACCTCCCCAAGGGCACCGGCAAGACCGTCCGCGTCGGCGTGTTCGCACGCGGCGCCAAGGCCGAGGAAGCCAAGAACGCGGGTGCCGACGTCGTCGGCGCCGAGGATCTGATGGAAGCCGTCCAAGGCGGCAACATCGATTTCGACCGTTGCATCGCGACTCCGGACATGATGGGCCTCGTCGGCCGCCTCGGTAAGGTGCTTGGTCCCAAGGGGCTGATGCCGAACCCGAAGCTCGGTACCGTGACGATGGACGTCGCCAAGGCGGTCAAGGACGCCAAGGGCGGCCAGGTCGAATATCGCGTCGAAAAGGCCGGCATCATCCACTCGGGCATCGGCAAAGTGAGCTTCCCCGCGGAAGACCTGCGCGCGAATTTCGACGCGCTGGTCGATGCGGTGGTCAAGGCCAAGCCGTCGGGCGCCAAGGGCAAGTATCTCAAGAAGATCGCGCTTTCGTCGTCGATGGGTCCCGGCGTGAAGGTCGACGTCGCGGAAGTATCCGCGGTCTGATCGCGCGAAATTTGCCAAAGGGGGCTGGATACCATGTGGTTTCCGGCCCCTTTTCGTATCTTCACAAGCGGTAAACGCGTGGCCCCGGCGAATACCGAACGCGCGCTCCCGGCGTTTTCCCGCTAGGCCTTCTGGATTGGAGGAGCGGGCATGCACAAGGGTCCCGAGCAGCATTACACGGTCCGCTTCGATCCGGATTCAGGCGTTTTGCGCGCCACGCACAGCGCATTTATGTCCGCTGAAATCTACGCCCAGTATCGCGACGAGTTTGCGCGCGGAATCGCCGACGCGCGGTTGACGACACCGATCCTGCGCATCCTGATCGACGGCCGCGAGATGGAAGAGATGCCTCCGCCCGAGCGCATCGCCGAACTGAGCAAGTCCTTCATCCCCGAAGATCGCATCGCACTGATCGTGCGATCGAGCGTGCTCAAGATGGAAGCACGCCGAGTCGCGCATTCGCCGGCGCTTCAGACCTTTCTTTCCGAAAACGCGGCCTGGACCTGGCTGCTCGCCTACGACACGCCCAACGTCAGCGCCGCCTGATTCTCGGGAGAACCCGTTCTCCTGTCGAGATTAGGGAACCAGCGCTTTCGGCGTTAGGATCCGTGCACGGGACAGCCGCGACATCCGGCTCCCGGCACTATTTCTGCCAACGCCATGCGACGCGCCGTTGTCGAACGCGCGAACCCGGGCTGCCAAGCTGCAGTTTTTCGGTTTACAGCGAGCCCGCAAACCCCAATCTGCACGCGACCGTCGGCATCCTGCCGGCGTTCGAACGGACAAGGTATGATAGGCGTCACGAACCGAGCTCGATTGTTGGCATTGGCGATATTGGCGGGCGCCGCGCCCGCGCTTGCGCAACAGGTACCTGCCGGTGCGCCCAAGCCGCTATTGCCGCCGCAACCGCTGCAATCGCCGGCGCCGCAGAGCGCGCAGCCGCAAGTAGTACCGCCACCGGTGGTGCCGACGCTGCCGAATCCCGCGCCGACTCCGATCGCGCTGCCGGTGCTTTCCTCCCGGCAGGCGCAGCAGCTCGCCGATATCCTGCGCGTCGGCGCGATTGCCAACGGGCTGCGCCACGACGAAGCCCCGGAAGCTCCGGCGCTCGACAATGATGCGCTAGTGCGCGCCGCACTCGATTATGCGCGCGCGGTGCACAGCGGACGGCTTGCGCCCGAGGACTTCGCCGCCGATTGGGGATTGCGCCCCGACGCCTATGATCCCCTGCCCGGTTTTGCCGATGCCGTGAAGCGCGACCGGCTGCGGCAATGGGATGCGACACTCGCACCGCCTTATGCGGGCTATGACTATCTCCGAAAGGCGCTGGTGACCTATCGCCAGATCGAAGCTGCCGGCGGCTGGCAGCCGATCGCCGTCGGCCCCGACCTGGCGACGGGCGCGAGCGGACCTCGCGTCGCGGCACTGCGCGCGCGGCTCGCGATCGAGGACAGCCAGGCAGTGGCGACCGGCGACAGCTTCGATGCGGCGCTCAAGGATGCGGTGGTGCGCGCGCAACGGCGCTATGGACTCAACCCGACCGGCGTGGTCTCCAAGGCGACGCTCGCCGCCCTCAACGTGCCGGCGAGCGACCGCGTGCGCCAGATCATGGCCAATATCGAACGCTGGCGCTGGGTGCCCGAGGAGCTGCCGACGCATCGCATCCAGGTGAACATCGCCGGCGCGGTGCTGACCGTGTTCGAAGGCGATGCGCCGGTGCTGTCGATGAAAGCCGTGACCGGCCGCCCCGGCGACGAGACGCCGATGCTCGCGTCGCGCATCCATTCTATCGTGCTCAATCCGCCGTGGAACGTCCCCTCGACGATCGCCGCGAAAGAGCTCTTCCCCAAGGGCCCGGCCTATCTCGCGAAGCACGGCTTCCGCGTGATCAAGAACCCGGACGGCACTACGCGACTGCAGCAGGCATCCGAGCAGAGCGCGCTCGGCAAGTACAAGTTCGACTTCAACAACCCGTTCGCGGTCTATCTCCACGATACGCCGACGCAGCGCACCTTCTCGACATACAGCCGGCTCGCGAGTCACGGCTGCGTGCGGCTAGAGAAGCCGGCCGACCTTGCGCGCCTGCTGCTCAAGAACGACGCCGTGTGGACGCCCGAGACGCTGCAGGCGGCTGTCGCCACCGGCAAGACGCAGCGAGTTCAGCTGACCGACCAGGTGGCGGTATATCTGCTTTATTGGACCGCCTATGCCGATGCCAACGGCACTGCGCATTTCCTGGGCGATCCCTATGGCTGGGACAAATCGCTGGCGAGCAAGATCGAGCATCGCTCCGACGTGCAGCAGCTGGCGTCGCGCTGAAATAAGCTAAAGAAGGAGAACAGGATGAAGCTTCGTTTCGCCATCGCCGCCGTCGGGCTGCTCGCGCTCGCAGCCTGCGAACCGCCGGCCAACGAGACCAATGTCGTCGAGAACGCCGAAGTCGAGACGCCGGAAGTGACCAACGTGACCGAGACCGAAGCACCCGTGGCCAATGTCGCCAATGCGGCCGCGCCCGCGGTGGCGAGCAATGCCAGCGCCGAAGACCAGACCCAGGAAGACGCGGTAGCGACCGGCATGACGTCGCGCGTCGATCGCGGCAACGAAAGCGAAGCACAGTAGCGGCGAGGGAGCATTCGGCATGGGCGACACGCTGTTCATCGGAGCCGCGAGCGGCGGCGGCAGGCCGCAGGCGATCGAACTCAAGCGTGCCAATCGCCACGGGCTCGTCGCCGGCGCGACCGGGACCGGCAAGACGGTGACGCTGCAGGGCATGGTCGAGGGCTTTTCGGCGGCCGGCGTGCCCTGCTTCGTCGCGGATGTGAAAGGCGACCTCTCCGGGCTGGCGATGGCGGGATCGCCGG
>Ga0068859_100003929_pt1 | contig 15179 bp, 13 predicted proteins | sample KBSSwiS22_FD_66585 | JGI IMG/M metagenome (GOLD analysis project Ga0068859, IMG submission 66585) | Switchgrass rhizosphere microbial communities from Kellogg Biological Station, Michigan, USA - KBS Switchgrass S2-2 | ecosystem: Host-associated > Plants > Roots > Rhizosphere > Soil ...
ATCGACTGGTCGGTCCCACAAGCGATGCTGTCGTACCCGGACATCCCCAACCATCAGGCCTACATGCCGGACTACGCCAAGGCCAAGAAGGCCCTCCAGGCCCTCGGCAACGCGTACCGGACCAACGAGCTCGATATCAACGCCGAGCTGACGAAGCTGCAGACGACTCTGCAGGGCATCTTCGACGCAGCGCCGGAATAGACTCGGCTCCTCCTGCGACCCCCCGGACGTTCTCCTCCGTCCGGGGGGTCGCCACCCCAGCTAAGGCCCGTCACCCCACACGGAGCTGACCCGGACCATGGCTCAAACCACCGGGACCCTTGAGACGCTCGCACCCTCGAGGGACCATCGCCCGAGGTTCCGCGGCCCGGCCTTCCGCGAGGCGTTCTGGGGCTTCGTGTTCATCGGTCCGTGGCTCATCGGCCTGGCCGTCTTCACCGCCGGCCCGATGATCGCGTCCCTCGCCATGTCGCTGACGGACTTCAACCTGCTTGCGGCGGAGAAGACGCGATTCGTCGGGATCGACAACTACATCCAGATGACGCGGGACCCGCTCGTGGCGACATCCGTCATCGCGACCGTCAAGTTCGCGCTGCTCTTCGTCCCGCTGACGATGATCGCGAGCTTGGCCTTCGCGCTCCTCCTCAACAGCCCGCGCCTCATGGGGAAGAGCGTGCTCCGGACGCTCATCTACATGCCGATGATGATCCCGCTCGTCGCCTCGACGCTGGTGTGGATCGGCTTCCTGAACCCGAACACCGGCTGGCTGAACGAGATCCTGCAGTCGCTCGGGATCGTCGGTCCGGACTGGACGAACAGCGACGTCTGGATCTATCCGGCCCTGGCGCTGATCGGCCTCTGGGGCATCGGAAATTTCATGCTGATCAACCTCGGTGGCCTGCAGGGCGTCCCGAGCGAGCTGTACGAGGCCGCCAGGATCGACGGGGCGGGCATCTGGACGACGCTGCGTCGGATCACGATCCCGCTCATCTCGCCGATCCTGCTCTACAACCTCGTCATCTGTGTGATCGCGACCTTCCAGTACTTCACGCAGATCTACACGCTGAGCAACGGCAACGGCGACCCGAACAACGCGACGCTATTCATCAACCTCGAGCTGTTCCGTGAGGCGTTCTGGTTCAGCCGCATGGGCTACGCGTCGGCGATCGCCTGGCTGCTGTTCGCGATCGTCCTGGTCCTGACCCTCACCCTCTTCTGGGTATCCCGGAGCCGCGTCTACTACGCCGGGTCCGAGCGGTGACGAAGGTCGGCACGTTCCCCGCGGAGCGAACGTTCGGCGAGCGCGGCGCGGTCGCGCGCATGTACCGCCGCTACATGGTCAAGGCATCCGTGACGATGTTCGCATTCATCGTCGTCGCGGCGTACCTCCTGCCACTGCTGTACATGGTCACGACGTCCTTGAAACAGCCGTCGCAGGTCTCCGACCCGGGTGCGCCTGCGTACCCGGCTACGCCCCTGACGGCGACCTACGAAGGCGCGTCGTATCCGTTGTACTCGGTGCCGTTCCCGGACGGCACCACCCGCCAGCTCATGCTCATCGATCCCGGTCGCGAGTCCAGCAAGTTCATCGACCCGAACGACGCGACCGCGACACCGATCGAGTGGCAGGGCCGCTGGAGGACCCTCCAGCAGGCGTGGACGTTCTCGCCGCTGATCGAGAACTTCACGACCGTCTGGAACCAGCTCGACTTCCCACGCCTGCTACGCAACACGTTCGGGATCGCGCTGTTCAGCACGATCGGGGCCGTGGTGTCCTCGGTGCTCGTCGCCTACGGGTTCGCGCGCTTCCGGTTCCCCGGCAAGAACCTGCTCTTCATCGTCCTGCTGGCGACGATCATCCTGCCGTTCCAGGTCACGCTGCTCCCGCAGTACGTGATCTTCACGAAGCTCGGCTGGAACGGCACCTGGTTGCCGCTGATCATCCCGCACTTCTTCGCCAACGCCTACAACGTCTTCCTACTGCGGCAGTACTTCATGTCGATCCCCCGCGAGCTCGATGAGGCCGCGATGATCGATGGCGCCGGCCCGTTCCGGATCCTCCGCTCGATCATCGTGCCGCAGTCGCTGGCGGCGATCACGGCGGTCGCCCTGTTCCACTTCTTCTTCGCCTGGAACGACTTCTTCGTCCCGCTGCTGTACCTGGCGAGCAAGCCCGAGCTCCAGCCGCTGTCGATCGGCATCCAGCAATACAACGCCCTGTACGCGAGCCAGCCGACGCTGATCCAGGCCTCCGCCCTCCTGACGATGGCCGTGCCGGTGATCGTGTTCTTCCTCGCACAACGCGCGTTCATGCGAACGGTGGTCGTCACCGGCGTCGAGAAGTGACGTGCGCGACGTGACCGCGACGGAAGCCAAGGCCGATCGCGCAACCATCGACTGGCCGGTGATCCCGGAAGTCGCCTGGCGACGACCGATCGGCGAGCCGTGCGCCGACGTCGGGCGGCCACGGGTCCACGTGCCGATGATCGACGACGGCGAATGGGCCGGGATCCCCATCGGAGGGTTGGGCACCGGCAGCATCGGGCGGACGTTCCGTGGCGACTTCGCGCGCTGGCACCTCGATGTCGGCCATCATCGGTTCGAGCCGGTCGTGGCCGACGGCTTCTCGCTGTTCGTCGGCCGTCCCGACGGCTCGACCCAGTCGACCGTGCTCGCCGTCAGACCGCCCGGGGACGCGTTGGAGACGTGGAGTTGGAACCTGCCGGTCGGCGGCGGCACGTACCACGCGCTGTTCCCGCGGGCGTGGCAGACGTTCGACGCGGCTGTGGTCGGCGTGGATGTCGTCGGCGAGCAGCTCTCGCCGGTGATCGCCGGCGACCTCGAGCGCAGCGCGCTTCCGGTCGGGGTGTTCGAGTGGTGGATCGCCAACCCGGGGCCGGAGCCCGTCACGGTCGCGATCATGGCGACGTTCGCCGACCCGCCTGGAGGACCCGATCAGGGCATGCCGACGGCCCGTGCCCACAGCGCCCGGAGCGACGGCGCTGTCGAGGGCGTCGAATTCGGCGACGCTGGAGCCGAGGCGCCCACGGCGTTGCGAGGCACGCTCGCGTTGGCCGCCCTCGGCGATGGCTGGGAGATCACCAGCACACCCGACTTCGACCCGGTCGCCGACATCGACGTCTGGCAGGACTTCGCCACCGACGGGCGCTTGACCAAGGCGACGCCGGCCCGCGCCGACTCCCCCACGGCCGGGCCGGCGGGCGCCGCCCTCGCAGCGACGCGCGCGCTGGCGCCCGGGGAGCGCACGTCGGTCCGGTTCGGGCTGACCTGGGATCTGCCGATGGTCGAGTTCGGTGGCGGGCGGCGCTGGTGGAAGCGATACACCCGTGAATGGGGACGTTCGGGCGATCGCGCCTGGGATCTGGCGGTCCACGCGCTTAGCGAGACACCCGCCTGGCGGGCCGCGATCGAGACCTGGCAACGCCCGGTCATCGATGACCCCGAGCGGCCGGCGTGGTACCGGGCCGCGCTGTTCAACGAGCTGTACTTCCTCGTCGACGGCGGCACGTTCTGGGAGGCGGGCGAAGTCGGCGGTCCCCTCCCCTCGCCTGACGACGCCGGGCGGTTCGCGCTCCTCGAATGCGTCGACTACCCGTTCTACGACACGGTCGATGTCGACTTTTACGCGTCGTTCGCCGTGCTCGAGCTGTTCCCCGAACTCGAGATCCGCGGGATCCGTGACCTGCTGGCCACGATCGAGGTGGACGACCGCACGAGGGTCAGCATCCAGGCCTCCGGTCGCGAGGCGCCACGCAAGCTGCCGGATACGGTCCCGCACGATGTCGGGGGTCCCGACGACGATCCCTACTACCGGCCGAACTGGTACCGCTTCCAGGACGTCAACGGCTGGAAGGATCTCGGCCCGAAGTTCGTCCTCCAAGCCTGGCGGGATGCCGTCGCCGCAGGTCCCGACGGCGATGCGCTGATCCGCGAGGTGTATCCCGCGGTCGAGGCAGTGCTCGGTCGGCTCACCGTCGCCGACCGCGACGGCGACGGTCTCCCGGAGCACGACGGCGAGCCGGACCAGACCTATGACACCTGGCCGATGCGCGGTCCGTCCGCGTACGGCGGGTCCTTGTGGCTTGCCGCGGTCACTGCCGCCGAGGCCATGGCGCGCCGGCTCGGCGATGCTGAGGCGGAGCGCCGATGGGCGGGCTGGTTCGAGCGCGGCCAGGTCGCCTTCGATCGACGTCTTTGGCGAGGCCGCTATTTCGCGTACGACGACGGCGCGGGTCCGAGCTCCGATTCGATCATGGCCGACCAGCTCTGCGGACAGTGGTACGCGGATGTCACCGGTCTCGGCGACCTGCTGCCGGCCGACCGCGTCGAGACGGCCCTGCGCACGATCCACGCGAACAACGTGCTGCGCTTCGGCGGTGGCCGGATGGGTGCGGTCAACGGGATGCGGCCCGATGGCTCGGTCGACGCGTCGAGTGAGCAGTCACCGGAGGTCTGGGCCGGGACGACGTACGCGCTGGCCGCGTTCATGATCGGCCGCGGTCTCGTCGACGAAGGCTGGGAGACGGCCCGCGGCGTCGCCGAGGTCACGTACGAGCGCGGTCTCTGGTTCCGGACGCCCGAGGCCTACGACGCCGACGGGGATTTCCGCGCCGCGATCTACCTGCGGCCCTTGGCGATCTGGGCGATCGAGGAGGCGCTCCGGCGCCGTCGGCCGGCGGTCTAAGCCGCGCCACCCTACCGGCGGATCGACTTACGGCGCGAGCCGCTGCCAGGCGCAGTAGGAGAGTGCGCCGCCCGGCTCGTGGATCTCGATGACCCCGGAACCGTCGACGGCGACCAGGTCGACGACCGGCAGCAAGTCCTCCGCCGAGTGCGACATGACACCGATGGAGCGGTCGTCGGGCGACCAGCACGGCACGTAGCGGTCGACCGGGCGATCGCTGATCGCTCGCGGATCAGCGCCGTTCGCCGCAGCCGTCATAAGGCGACTGACCTGCCTGGGTGTGCCGACCTCCTCGGTGCGGATGAACGCGATCCTCGTGCCATCGTTCGACCAGGCCGGGAGGACGTCGCTGTTCGCTCCATCGAGCAGCGTCTCCTGCCGCCACGCGCCGCTGCCGTCGAGTCGGGAGATCGCGATGTCGTAGTCGTTTGGTGCGGCCACGTGGTAGACCACCGATCTGCCATCTGGCGACCAGCCGAAGCCCATGTGAGACTCGCCAACGGCGAATGGCGTGGTGATCGCCATCTGGGCGGTGCCGTCCGGATGGATGACGTAACCGCGGTACACCCCGAGTCCCACCTCGACGCGGACCGCGATCCATGTCCCATCGGGAGACCACGTGGGGAGGCCGAACCGCATCGCCGGATCGCCGATCCGTTGCAGGTTGGTGCCGTCGCTGTTGACGAGCCGAAGCTCACCGGCCGTCGTCGTGAAGGCCAGCCGTTTGCCGTCCGGCGACCAGACCGCGGGGTCGCTGACGTAGAAGGGGTCGCTGACATAGAAATGGCGCCCGCCGGCCATGGGGATCGACGTCGCGTCGTCCAGATCCAGTACATGGAGGGAAAGCTGGCGGACGGAATCCACTTCGGACCAATAGGCGAGGCGTGTGCCATCCGGAGACCAAGCAGGACCGACCACCTCGCGGTCACCGCTGACGAGCAGCGTGCGACCCGTCCCGTCGGGCTGCACCGCGTAGATGCCCTCCCGGGTGGAGTACGCGACCAGACCGGCGCGAGCCGGGCCGACCGGCGGTGGCACGCGCCGCTGTGATCCGACCTGGAGCGCCACGACGGACGCGGCGACCAACAGGGCGGCCAGCACGAGAAGGACAGGCACGCTCCGCCGGGTCGGGTATGTCGATCGGGACGTCCCTTCGGACCGCCACACCGGACGCCGCCACGCGTGACGCTGGGTCATGGAACGTGTCTGGGCGTACACGTCGGCAAGTTCGACGTCGCGGGGTGTCGCCGCATCCGCCAGCCAGTCGGTGAGCTGACGCTCGAGAGTGTCGGGCGCCATCATCGGACCGCCTCCCCTTCCGCGTTGATACGTCCGAGGGCCGGCGGCGCCATCGTCCGACGGAGCTCACGCAGCGCTCGGTTGAGACGTGACTTCGTGGTGCCGACCGGGATGCCGACGGTTTCGGCGACTTCCGGAAGCGTCAGACCGAGGTAGTAGTGCAGCACGATCACCACCCGCAAGTCGGTGTGGAGGGTCCGAAACGCATGTTCGATGGCGGCACGGTCCGCGACTCTCGTCGCGACATCCGGGTCACCCCGGTGGACGTCGTGTAGTTCCACCTCGATCGACCAGCGACGCACGCGGCGAAGGACGTCCGTGCATGCGTGGACGAGCAGCCGGCGCATCCATGCCTCGAAGCGATCGGGGTCTCGCAAGGTCGGCAGATCGCGCCAGGCGCGGATCAGCGCCTCCTGGACGGCGTCCTTCGCGCGGTCCGGGTCACGGGTGATGAGCCGGGCGACGACATCGAGTCCGGGTGCGACCTCTGCCGCCAGCCGCTCGAACGCGACATGGTCACCTCGCTGGGCCCGCACCACGAGTGTTCGGTCCATCCCGTCCCTCGCCCCTCACGACCTGCGGCCGTGTTCACCTTGCCATGGCGGACGAAGTGACGAAAGCGTTCGCGGATTCTCTTGGATCAGCTCCGGATCGGCGGAACGTCGAGGGCGTCGCGGGGTCAGCGGCCGTTGATGATCCCCGCCGAGGCCAGGAAGAGCCCGTACAGACCGACCGCCAGCCAGAGCAGACGCGCGACATCGGGGCGCTCCCAGAGCGGGACCGGTGTCGTGCCGCCGCGGTCATCAGCGATGACGCCGCGACCCATCCGGATCGCGATGGCCCGGCCCGAGCCGACGATGGCCAGGATGATCCCGGACATGAACAGGACGGCGACGACTGGCTCCACCGTTGGTCCCCCTGCTGTGACGGGCGTGCGGGCGGCCGTGACGGTGGCCGCCGCATCAGGACGAGGCGATGGTACTCGATGCCGGTCGTCCGGTCACCGCATCAGAAAGGACTACCGGTCGGCGCCCGCCATCGCTGCCATCCGCTGGGCCGGCGTGGGTGTCGCGGGATCGTCGAGTGCGGGCAGGTCCGTCGGCTCGATCGACCGCCAGTCCGCATCCGCGGTGATCGCTTCGTAGCCGCGCGCTAGTTCGAAGAGCCGCGGCTCGGACCACGCGGCGCCGATGAGCTGCAGACCGACGGGTAGACCCTCCGACAGGCCGGCGGGGATCGAGATCCCGGGGAGGCCCGCCATGTTGACCGGCAAGGTGCATGCGTCCGACAGGTACATCGAGACGGGATCCTCGAGGCGGGCACCGAAGCGGAACGCGACCGTCGGCGAGGTCGGTGCGACGAGCGCATCGAAGCCCTGGGCCCAGAGCGTATCGAAGTCGCCCTTGATCAAGGTCCTGACCTTCTGGGCCTTCAGATAGTAGGCGTCGTAGTAGCCGGCCGACAGCGCGTACGTGCCGAGCATGATCCGGCGCTTGACCTCTGGCCCAAAGCCCATCCCGCGCGTCGCGAGGTAGTCGCCGAGCACGTCGCGGCCCTCGCCGAGGCGGGGTCCGAACCGGATGCCGTCGTATCGGGCGAGGTTCGCGGACGCTTCCGCGGGCGCGACGATGTAGTAGGTCGCGAGGCCGTACTCGGTATGGGGCAGCGAGACCTCGTCGACGATCGCCCCGGCCGCCTCGAGCGCGGTGACGCCCTCGCGGATGCCCGTTTCGACACCGGGCTCCATGCCCGCGACGAAGTACTCGCGCGGCAGGCCGAGCCGCCTGCCCCGTAACGAGGTGGCCGCCTCGTCGTCGGACGTGGCGAGCGATAGGAGCTCGTCCGGGACGGGTTCGGGCGACGACGTCGAGTCGCGCTCGTCCCGCCCTGCGACCGCATGGAGGAGCGACGCCGCGTCGCGGACATCGCGCGCGAAGGGGCCGATCTGGTCGAGCGAGCTCGCGAACGCCACGATCCCGTAGCGGCTGACGCGGCCGTACGTCGGCTTCAGCCCGACGATGCCGGTCAGCGCCGCGGGCTGCCGGATCGAACCACCCGTGTCCGTGCCGATCGAGACCGCCGCGTGATAAGCGGCCACCGCGGCGGCCGAACCGCCACTCGAACCACCCGGAACGCGATCGAGCGCCCACGGATTCGCGGTCGGACCGAAGGCGGAATGCTCCGTGGACGAGCCCATCGCGAACTCGTCCATGTTGGTCTTTCCGAGGATCACCGCGCCGACGTCACGCAGCCGTTCCGTGATGTGGGCGTCATACGGGGAGCGGTAGCCATCGAGGATCCGCGAACCGGCGGTGCACTGCCCGCCTGCGACCGAGACGAGATCCTTGAGCGCCACGGGGATGCCGAGCATCGGATGAAGCTCGCCGAGGGCTGACGTCCCGGCCTCGCGCGCGGCGCGGATCCGGCCGTCTGCCGCGTCGGCCTCGGCCAGCGCACGGTCGCGGTCGATCGATAGCCAGGCATGCAGCCCGTCGTTCTGGCGATCAGCCAGATCGAGATGCGCCTCGGTCAGCTCGCGCGACGAAACGTCGCCCGACCGAAGCCGGTCCGCCATGTCGTGGGCGAGGAGGCGCGTGAGGTCGGTCACTCGCCGCCAAGGATCGCAGGTACGACGATGAACGACCCATCCTTGTCGGCGGCGTTGCCCAGCACCGCGTCCACGGGCAGCGACGGGCGCGTCGTGTCGTCACGCAGGATGTTCTCGAGCTCGATCGTCTGGGCAGTCGGCGCGATATGGTCGGTCGGGACCGTTGCCAGGATCGCGTATTGGTCGAGGATGTGGTTCAGCTGTCCCTCGAGCCGCTCGAGCTCCTCGTCGGTCAGCCCGAGACGAGCGAGATGAGCGACGTGTTCGACATCCGCGCGCGACAGGGTGGCCATCGCCCGATGATAGTCGGGTGCCGATGACCCCGCGCCTTCGCCCCATGACGCGTGACGACCTCGACCCGGCCGTCACGGCGATCCTGTCCGACCACTGGGGCGACCGTCGCGCCTGGTTCGAATTCACGCTTGGCAGCGCGGCCTGTCACTCCATCGTCGCGGATCTCGATGGCGAGGTCGTCGGAACGGGTGTCGCCACGGTCAACGGGCCCGTCGCGTGGATCGGCACGATCTGGGTCGCGCACGATCACCGGCGTCACGGGATCGGTGCGGCGCTGACGGATGCCGTGACAGACATCGCCTTCGCGGAGGGCGCCGAGACGCTCCTGCTGGTCGCGACGGACCGTGGGCGGCCGCTGTACGAGCGATCTGGGTTCGAGGTCCAGACCTGGTATCGGACGTTCGAGGCGCCCGAGAGCGACGAGGCTTACGCCGAGGGACGGCTCGCTCCGCCATCTGGCGCCACGATCCGGCCGTTCCGCCCCGAGGACATCGAGCCGATGGCGGCGCTCGACCGCGTCGCGACCGGCGAGGACCGCCGGCGCATCCTCGACGAGCTGGCGTCGCCGACCGGGACGCGCGTGTTGGAAACGGGTGACGGCGACATCCGCGGTTTCGTCGTCCGGGGGCCGTGGGGTGGTGGCGCGACGGTCGCGCCGATGCTCGATGACGCGCTCACGATCATCGATGCCCGACGACGTGCCGGCACGTCTGGGAAACGCGTCCGCTGCGGGATCGTCCTCGAGAACGAGGCCGGCGCCGACGCGTTGGAACGCGCGGGCTGGACGGAGGCGTGGCGCGCACCCCGACTGATCCGCGGCGCACCGCTGACTTGGCATCCCGACCACCTGTGGGGCCAGTTCAACCACGCGATGGGCTGAGGCGGCGCACTCACGCGACCCGACGCGGGCCCGACGCGTGACCCAAGGGTCCCTCCCGAACGCACCGATGGTGGGATGGTGGGCGCTCTCACGCGTCGCGAACCTATAGCAGTGATCACGACGTCCTGTCTGCAATGCGGCACGCCCGCCGCTCGCCCCGACGCGACCTTCTGCCGCCGCTGCGGCCTCCCCTATGGCGACGCCCCGCGAGCAGACGCCGAACTACCCACGTGCCCGACCTGCTACCGGACCGTCGACGACGACGGGCGGACCGACAGCCTCGATCTGCCCGGGCTCCGCGTCGACCTGCGTCACCACATGGCCGAGCACGACCGCCATCCGGTCGGTGATGACGAGTGGCTCGAGACGCTCCGCGAAGGCGACAAGATCCGCTGGGGCCGTTGGACCGCGCCCTTCGACACGGTGCGCCGCTACCTGGTCACGGGTCAGGTCGAAGCTGGCCGCAACCGGCAGCTGGCACACGACCTGATCGTGACCGCGATGACCCAGATCCGCCGTTTCGGGACCGAAGGCGTGATCCTCGGCGATCAGCCGGAATGGCAGGCCGCGAGGGTGGCGGTGTCCCAACTGATGGAGCGCTACGCCACCGGACGTCGCTGAGGCACGTTCAACCTGCCCCGGCGACCGCCTCGCCGCTGGCATCCTCGAACAGCTCGTCGTAGCCGTACTGGTCCCAGTCGCGCACCCAGATCTCGGCGATCCGCCCGTCCTCGATGCGGTAGATCACGACCCGATCGATCTCGATCGCTCGGCCGTTCCGTTCCACCCTCCAGCGAACGAGGCTCGCAGCATGGTCGTCGCTCGCGAGGATGTCGTCGACGCCCAACGGAGTGAACGCACCGTCGGTATCGCGGAACAGCCGCGTGTAGTAGGCGAGCACGGCGTCCTGGCCGCGGAACGTGCCGGCATGCGGGCTCCGACCCGGGATGTGGAGCGCCAGATCCTCCGTGTAGAACGGCAGCGCGTCGGCGGCCTTGCCGGCGGTGAGCGCCTCCGAGTAGCGCCGGATGAGGTCGATGTTCGGGTGGGTCATGGTCTCCCCTGATCTCAGATGGTCTCGCCAGCCAACAGTCGTCGGAATGCGTCCTCGTCGAGCACGGGAACGCCCAGCTCCTGTGCCTTCGTGAGCTTGGATCCTGCCGCCTCGCCGGCGACGACATAGTCGGTCTTCTTCGATACGGAGCCGCCCGGCTTGCCGCCCGCTGACCGGATCGCCTCTTCGGCCTCCTGCCGGCTGAAGCCCGGCAGCGTACCGGTCACGACGAGCGTCTTGCCCGCGAGCGGTCCTTCATCGGCGCCCGCCGGTCGGGGCTCCGGCAGCTCGGGCTCGATGCCGGCCGCGGCGAGGTCGCGCAGCACGTCCCCGCCCGGTCCATCCGGGCCGAAATACGCCGCGAGGCTGGTCGCAACGGTCGGCCCCACGCCGTAGACGGCCTCGAAGGCCTCGGGTCCGGCCGTCTCGAGGAAGTCGGCAGCCCGTTCGAGCCACCCACCACCTGCGGGCACCTGCTCGACGAGCCAATCGCTCAGGTCGATCGCGGTCTGCTCGCCGACCTGCGGGATCCCGAGCCCGTTGAGGATCCGCGCCAGCGGCCGTCGGCGCGACTTCTGGATCGCCTTGTGCAGGTTCTCTGCGCTCTTCCGCCCGAAGCGATCCAGCGACTCGAGGTCCTCGACCGAGAGCCTGTAGAAGTCACCGCGCTGGCGGATCATCCCGCGCTGAAGCAGCTGCTCGAGGACCTTCCAGCCGGCACCTTCGATATCCATCCCGCCACGCCCGACGAAATGCGAGAACTCCTGAGACACGCGCGCCGGGCATGCCTGGTTCGGGCAGTAGACGCGGACAGCTCCCTCGTCCTGGACAACGGGCGTGGCGCAGACCGGGCACGTCGCCGGCATCTCGAACTCACGCTCATCGCCCGTGCGCTTCTCGACGACCGGGCGGACGACCTCCGGGATCACGTCGCCGGCCTTCTGGACGATCACGCGGTCCCCGATCCTGATGTCCTTGCGCCGGATCTCGTCGAGGTTGTGGAGCGTGGCGCGGGCGACCGTGGAGCCCGCGACCTTGGTCGGCGTCAAGTGGGCGACCGGCGTCAGCGTCCCGGTCCGCCCGACGTACGGGACGATGTCTTCGAGGGTGGACTCGACCTGCTCCGGCGGGAATTTGTAGGCGATCGCCCAGCGCGGCGCGCGGCTGACCATCCCCAGCCGTTCCTGCTGGTCGAACCGGTCGACCTTGACCACGACGCCATCGGTCTCGTACGGGAGCTCGTGGCGGGCCTCCCGCCACGTCTCGGTGAAGGCGATGACGCCCTCGATATCGAGCCCCCCCTCGTGATCCGGGTTCCCGGGAAGCCCGAGCGCCGAGATGCGATCGAGCGCGTCGCCCTGCGAAGTGAGGCTCCCGTCACCCTCTTCGAGGAGCTGGTACGCCCAGAAGGACAGTAGCCGACTCGCGGTGACCGATGGGTCCTTCTGGCGCAGCGACCCCGCTCCCGAGTTGCGTGGATTGGCGTACAGCGCAAGACCAGCCTCCTCGCGCTCGGCGTTGATGCGCACGAACTCGGCCTTGGGCATGAAGACCTCGCCGCGGACATCGGCGGTCGCCGGCTCGGCGAGGCGGTCCGGGATGACCGCGATCGTCCGAAGGTTCGGCGTCACGTCCTCACCGGTCGTGCCGTCTCCACGGGTCGCGCCCTGGACGAACCGCCCGCGCTCGTAGCGGAGTGTCACGGCAAGTCCGTCGATCTTGAGCTCGGCGACGTAGCGCAGGTCAGCCGCCGGGTCCGGCGCCGCCGGGAGGCCCAGCCCACGGCGGACCCGCGCATCGAATGCGCGCAGCTCATCGTGGCTGAAGGCGTTCGCGAGACTGAGCATCGGCCGTCGATGACGGACTTCGTCAAAGACCTCACCGGTCGGCGCGCCGCCGACGTGTTGGGTCGGTGACGCCTCGGTGATGAGCTCTGGATACGCCGTCTCGAGTGCCACGAGCTGACGGAACAGCTGGTCGTACTCGGCGTCGCTGATCTCGGGCGCGTCCTGCTCGTGGTAAAGCACGTTCGCACGGTCGATAGCGGCAGCCAGCTCCGAATGGCGTGCGGTCGCCGCATCGATATCGAGCGCAGCCGCACTCTCGACGAGCGACTGGTCGACGGGCGGGAGTCGGACGGTCATGTCGGGAGGGTACCGAGCACGCGGCGTGGGTGCAGCGCTGCGATCGCCTTCATGGCTGCCCGGCGGGGTAGGCTGTCCACGTGGGTGTCTCGCATGCAGCCGATGCCGATCAGCGCCTACTCGCCGCGGCCGCCGCAGGCGACGTCGCCGAGGTCAAGGCGGCGCTCGCGAATGGCGCGAACGCTGACGCACGCGATCCCGAGGGCACACCGGCGACGATGCTCGCCACGCGTGGGCATCACACGGAGGCGCTGCGCGCGCTGCTCGATGCGGGGGCCGACGTCGACGCCCAGGACGCGACCCTCGACAACCCGCTCCTGTACTCCGGTCGCGAGGGGTTCCTCGACATCATCCGCCTGGCCAACGAAGCCGAAGCCGACCCGACGATCACCAACCGTTACGGCGGGGTCGCCCACATCCCCGCGTCGGAGCGAGGGCACGTCGAGGTCGTCCGGTATCTGCTCAACGAGACCGACATCGACGTGGATCACGTCAACAAGCTGGGCTGGACCGCCCTCCTCGAGGCGATCCTGCTGTCCGATGGCGGTCCACGCCACCAGCAGATCGTCGAGCTGTTGCTCGAGGCCGGCGCCGATCCCGACCTGGCCGATGGCGACGGTGTGCGGCCGCTGACGCATGCGCGACACCGAGGTCAGACGGTGATCGCGCGGCTGCTCGAGGAGGCCGACGCACGTCCCTAGCCGATGAGCTCGAGGTTCGCGAGGCTCGCCAGCATGGTCTTGCGCCCGACCGTCGAGTCCTTGAACGCGACCGTGATCTCCTCGTCGCTTCGCGTGAGCTTCGAGGTCACGACGATCCCGTCGCCCCAGCGTCCGTGACGCACCCGGTCGCCGTCGCGGAACTGCCGCTCCCCGGGGATGACAGGGCGCGGCGGGCGCGCCGGGGCAGCCGTTTTCGAAGAAACGCCCAGCGACCCTGATGGGGCGCCTGCCTCGAACGCCTCGCGGCGCGCCGCGAGGTCGCGGCTCGGCCGGAAGGTCTCGCCCTCGCCGGGGGCGCCCGGCCGGCCGCTGCCCTGGCGATACGCCGGCCCGGATCCTCGGGTCGGGGTGTTGAACCTCGTCGTCCGGCGCTGTCCGAACACCAGATCGAGGTCGAGCTCGCGTTCGGGTTCGTCGATACCGCCAAGACGGGGGCCGATCATCAGCTCCGCAGGGATCTCGATCAGGAACCGCGACGGAACGGAGGCCTGCCCCATCCCCCACGTGGCGCGCCGCCAGGCATGTGACAGGTAGAGCCGCCGCTTGGCGCGCGTGATCCCGACGTAGGCGAGTCGTCGCTCCTCCTCGAGCTCGCGCTCGTCGTCGAGCGCGCGGCTGTGCGGGAACAGGCCCTCCTCCAAGCCCGCGATGAAGACGACCGGGAATTCGAGGCCCTTGGCCGCGTGGAGCGTGATCAGCGTGACGGCGTCCGCCTCGCCTTCGTACGAATCCTGGTCGGCGACGAGCGCGGTCTCCTCCAGCAAGCGGTCGAGGGCGTCCTCGGGCTCAAGGTCGTCGTAGCGCGTCGTGACCGAGCGCAGCTCGAGCAGGTTCGCCCAGCGATCCTCGCCATCCTCCGACCCATCGGCGAGCATCGCCCGGTATCCGGACGCCTCGAGCACCTCGTCGAGCAGCTCGGGGAGTGGCAGCACCCCGATCCGAGTCCGCATCTTCCGGACCAGTGCGGCGAACTCGGCCAGCGCGTTCCGCGTGCGCGGCGCGAGTGTCGGGATATCGCCGCGTGCCCCACGCTCGATCGCACCCCAGTACGTACCGGGTTCGCCGGTCTCCGGTTCGGTCGCGGCCGCAGCCGCGCGCAGCGATTCGATGGTCTTGTCGCCGATCGATCGCGCCGGCACGTTGATGATCCGCTCGAAGCTGACGCTGTCGGTGTCCGAGCGCAGGACCCGGAGGTAGGCCAGCGCGTCCTTGACCTCGCGTCGTGCGTAGAACCGCGTGCCCCCGATGAGCTGGTACCGGAGGCCGTAGCGGAGGAAGGATTCCTCGATCGCGCGGGATTGCGCGTTCATCCGGTACATCACCGCGATGTCGCGTGCCCGGAAGCGCGTCTCGGATGTGTCGTCGTCCGCCCGGCGGGTCAGCACGCTCCCGCGTCCCCCGACCAGGTTCTCAACCTGGCGGGCGATCCACTCGGCCTCCTCCTCCTCGTTGTAGGCCTCGAAGCGCTGGATC
>Ga0068859_100003931_pt1 | contig 15178 bp, 15 predicted proteins | sample KBSSwiS22_FD_66585 | JGI IMG/M metagenome (GOLD analysis project Ga0068859, IMG submission 66585) | Switchgrass rhizosphere microbial communities from Kellogg Biological Station, Michigan, USA - KBS Switchgrass S2-2 | ecosystem: Host-associated > Plants > Roots > Rhizosphere > Soil ...
TACTTTGTATTACGTTACCATTGGCATCAATTACCGGGTTTGGAACCGGCTCTTTACCCAATGGTGTAACCTGGTTGAATATTTTTTCTACGTGTACCCATTTGCCGTTTTTCCATTTGAAACCTTCATAATCGCCATCGCCAACCAGGGTCCATTTTTTATTAGGCTCATTACTTTCAGAAACCAAATGCTCCACAATGATCATATCCATTTCAGCATCGTAATTCAATTTTGGTCCATCCTCTTTTTTATATTCCATAATGTACCTGCCAACGGAAGTTTTAAAAACTGTATCTTCTTCAAAACTAAAATAGCGGCCGCCAAATGTGGGTTCGCCGTGAATGAAGTTCACCACTTCAATAATTTTTCGGTTGCTGCGGATATTATTTTCATCAAAACCTAACAGGGTATAATAATTTTGATTAGCGCTTTTTTTCTGTATGATATTGTAGTAGACTGCACCTATCCATCCGTTATTATTGCCAACCGTATCCACCTGGTTTATTGTTACAGGTGATTTATCTATCAACCCATATAATTTTAATGAACCATCATCGGTACGCATTTGTATGGCGCCATGGTGGCGGATCACGTTATCGTTGATCATCAATTGCCAGGTAAATATTTTAAATGTACTGTCTGGCGCATATAATTGCGAAATGGTTTGTAAAGAGTCGAAAGTATAATAAAAAGAGTTGGAGGTTTTTAAAGCCCTTACCAGCATCCTGGTAAAACTAGTATCAGCAGCAAAGCGGTCGCTGGAATTGATACCCTGTATTATTTTTACAGCAAACTTTTTTAATGAGTCTTCTTTAAGCATTAAGGTCTTTGTATCGGCTTTTGAAATATGCTGGGCAAATGATAAATGATACACCAATACAAGTACCAGGATAGTGAACAGTTTCTTCATGCAATAAATTTACTCAATCCTTTTAACAACAAGCGTACAAAATTATTGTACGGGAATAAATTTTAACTAAAACTTATGAGGGAACACAGCTTGTCCCGCCCTTGCGGGGATGGTACGGATTGGATGGATTGCCACGGATTTTTTATAGGTCTAAAGCAAAGGCGATTAGGGATGGATAGACTTCGTCAATTCTTTCATCACTAGTGTCAACTTCTGGTCTTGTGGTGGTTAGAAAAACAGTTTTTACACCGAGGTTGCGGCCAAATTCCATATCGCTTAATGTATTGCCTACCATGATGGCTTTATTTAAATCAATATCGGCAAAATCTTTCACGGCCTGTAAACCCATACCGGGATTGGGTTTACGATTGGGGCTTTCCATTTCAGGGGAAAAGTAAATGGCGTCAATTTTTCCGCCCACTTCTTCAATATCACGGGTCATATTGGTATGGATGATCTCGAGGTCTTCCATTTTTGTTAATCCCTTGGCAATACCGCGTTGATTGGTAACAACAATGATACGATGGAATTTTTGTGAGAAGATCTGGATAGCCACTTTAGCACCATCATAAAATTTAAATTCATCCCAGGTGTGGATATAGTCCTGGTGTTTTTCGTGATTGATAACACCATCACGGTCTAAGAATAAGGTCCAGCTTTTATCTATTGCTTTTAAATCGATCATATTTTTTTATTGTGCAACTCAAATTTTTCTCTGCGTTTAAATAAATGCCCTTTCATCAAAACTCTAATTTCTAATTCCTAATTCTTTTTGCGCTCTTTCATAATCTTCAGGGATACCAATGTCAATGAAATAATCATCAAATGCAATTCCATACAATTTATGTGTATTGACATTTTTTTCTAAATATTCCTTTTCAAATGAAAATACATCAGGTAGAGAATGCTCTAAAAACTTTTTTGCCTGCAATATATAAATGCCACCGTTGATAAGTCCTTCTTTGCAAAATTGTTTTTCGTTGAATGCTGTTACCATAGCATTGGTATTGGTTTCTACAGAACCATACCTGCTGAAGTTGGTCATTGGTTTTAGTGCAATGGTGCACTCTGTATGTTGTTTGATATGGATATCTGCCAGTTCATTCAGGTCAACAGAAAATAAAGTATCTCCATTAACAACAATAACATTTTCTCCGTGTACAGCTTCACAAGCTTCTTTAATGGCACCGCCGGTTCCCAATGGTTGTTCTTCTATAACATAAACTTTATCCAGGTATTTATATTTTTCTTTCACAAAGTCAATCACGCTTTCACTTTTATAACCCAATGAAAAAATAATACGTTCAACACCTTGTTTTATTAAATCCTCAATGATAAATGCAATAAAAGGAACGCCATTTACAGGCGCCATACATTTGGGTACATCAGCAACCACGCTGCGTAACCTTGTACCTAAACCGCCGGCTAAAATGATTGCTTCGAGCCCCCTCCGCATCCGCCGATTGGCGGAGGAACTGGCACCCTGAGAATTTGAATCTGTATTTAGTATTTCGGACACCTGCTTATTTTAAAATGAAATCTTCTTTAATTAATTGCTGTTAAAAAAGTTTGAACTACAAAGTTCCCCCTTCAGGGGGCGGAGGGGGTAAAGTATTGTGCTTCCACTAATTCGCAAATGATATGGCCCAGCATGATATGGCTTTCCTGTATCCTCGGCGTATCAGATGAAGGCACATTCAATAAATAATCTGAAATGGATTTCATCTTACCACCACTTTCGCCTGTAAAACCAATGGTGAGCATACCTTTTTCTTTTGCAACTTCAAAAGCTGCAATAATATTTTTGCTATTGCCGGAAGTAGATAATCCAATGAGCACATCGCCTTTATTGCCAATACCTTTTACCAGGCGGCTGTAAATAACATCGTAACTGTAATCATTGGCAACAGCCGTCATGTAAGAGGTGTTGCAGTGTAATGCTTCAGCAGGTAATGCATCCCTGTCTAAATAAAACCTGCCGCTGAATTCTGCTGCTAAATGCTGTGCATCTGCAGCACTGCCGCCATTACCGCAAAACAACACTTTGTTACCATTTTTAAATGCGGCCACAATATCGGTTACACAATCGTTTACTGTTTTAAGCAATGCATCGTTTTGTAAAAGCTGTTGTTTTACTTTAATGGATGCAGTAATAATATCTTTTATTTTGTCTGACATAATTAAATCTGAACTATAATGAATAAATGGTCTGTAATGCCCGGCAAAGATATGCTATAAACTGAGTGTTGCCAAGGCGATGATTAGGAAGAGGATTATTGAAGTTAGACTCAAAAGAAATGCTCAATATTCAACACTCAATGTTCAATACTCAATAGAAATGCAGAGTAAGTGATTCCAAAAGCTTTTCTGAAAATAAAACTTCATGCAACAAATGTTCTGCATTTTCATTGAGCATTGAGTGTTGAAAATTGAGCATTGAACATTTACCTTCTCCATAATCATCTCCTGCCATTATAAAACCTCAAACGCTCCAGGTTGTCAATCCATAATCAACAAAAGAATATTTTTTTACTTCGCCACCGAAACTGTTTAAGGCTTCAATTACGGCATACCGGCTGTTGCCCGGGCAATAGAAGATCATAAACCCACCACCACCTGCGCCGCTTATTTTACCACCTGTAGCGCCGGCTTTTTTTGCAGCTTCATAAATGGCTTCGATATTGCTATTGCTGATATTATGCGCCATCAATCTTTTTTGTTCAAAACCATAATCTAATATTTTTCCAATTTCATCAAGGCGCCCTTTCAATAAAGCTTCTTTCATCATCTGCGCCTGCTCCTTCAGGTGATGCATGGCTTCGATACTTTTTTCGTTTTTACTGTTTACATTATTTACCTGCTCTGTAATTATCGCTGCACTTTCTCTTGAGGTGGCGGTGAAATACAGTACCAGGTTATTCTCCAGCTCGTGCATGTATTCAGGACGTATACGGAGAGGATTTACAATTACCCTGTCTGCCTCATAAAACTCCATGAAATTTACACCACCAAATGTTGCAGCATACTGGTCTTGTTTACCACCGGCCAATTGCAGATCGTTGCGTTCAATGTGGTAAGCGTATTGTGCGGCATCATATTCGCTCAGTGGTAATTTCAGCATTTCGATAAATGCGCCGAGTATAGCAACCACCAATGTGGATGAAGTACCAAGGCCGGAACCTGCAGGTGCATCAACAAAAGTAGATAAACGAAAACCTCCCGCTGGAATCGTGTAATCCTTCTGGATACGATTGTAAACGCCTTTTAATAAATTCAGCTTGCCATCAATAGGTAATTCATTTGCCCAGTCAAATTGTTGTTCTTCTTTTCTGTCGAGTGCCTGAACAATAATTTTATTTTCTGCAATTGGTTCAATAGTAGCATAAGCAGATAAAGAAATGGTGGTATTCAGTATGGCGCCACCATACAGATCACTGTAGGGGCTAACATCGGTGCCGCCGCCGGCCAGGCCAATACGAAGAGGAGCTTTACTTCTATAGATCATTGGAATTATAGTGTTGTAAAAATTGTTTTGGGGTAAATACTGGTAAACCCGAAGCCGCTTTTTTGAGGTCGGGTTTGTTTCTTGTAATAAAGTAATCAGACTTGTGATGTAAGGCTAAAAAATAAATTGCTGTGGCTATTACACTTTCTGAAATCAAGCAGTCCAATTTTCTTTGTTTAGAAAGATTAATGATGGTATCAATAGTGGTATTCAAAAAAAATTTATTTGCCATACTTTTCGTCTAAATGTTCATGCCATTCTGCTTTATAATCAGCTGCTATGCCTTTTTTTGCAGGATATTTTTTTCTAAACATTGCTACAAAAGATTCTTCTTTGGGAGTATTACTTTTACTGTTAGTCATTGTTGCTTTAAGCAAATACTCTTCTACAATGGCAGAGATGCTTTGCTTTCTTTTTTTTGAAAGCGCTTTGGCATTGCGTATGACTTCCTCTTCAATATTTAAAGTAAGCTTTGTTTTCATCACCTTAAAATTAACCAAATGTACGTAATAAATTTATGTTACGTAAGCGACTTGATTGTGTCAGTTAGTTTTGTCCAGCTCAGCTTTTTCTTCTCTTCAATAATATGGGGTAAGAAATAGTTTTCGCCTTTATCAAAGTATTCCACAATTTTTTGAGCAATGGATGCGGCTTCAGGTTCAGCTACCAGGCCCACTTTATTATCCGGCACCAGAGATGGCAGTCCACCCACATTGGTAACGATCATTGGCTTTTCAAAATGATAGGCGAGGGGAGTAACGCCGCTTTGCGTAGCATTACGGTATGGCTGCACTACTACATCGGCTGCACAGAGATAATATTTTACTTCGCTATCTGCTATAAAACTGGTGTGCAAAATTAAACTGTCTTTGATGTTCAATTGTGCTATTTGCTCATCATAAGGTTTTTGGTCTTCATAAAACTCTCCGGCAATAAGCAATTTTATATTGGTTTTATTATCCTGCAATAGTTTCATTGCATCCAGTAAGATATCAAGACCTTTATATTTACGGATAAACCCGAAAAACAATACTATCTTCTGATCGTTTGCAATGCCTAATTTTTCTCTTGCTTCCTGTTTGCTTACCGCTGTTCCAAAATTATCATACAAAGGATGCAATACCATTTTTGCCGGTTTGTCTTTTACAAACAAACGCAAATCGGCCAGCACTTTTTCGCTCATAGTAATAAAAGCATCTACAGGCTTCACAAAATATTTCGTGAATGGTTTATCGCCAAAGCGTTTTTCATGCGGAATGATATTATCAGCAATACAAACCACTTTGGTATGTTTGTTTTGCTTAACCTTTCGCAAAATAGTGCCCAGGCAGGGGCCCATTAAAGGCAGCCAGTATCTTACAACAATTAAATCGGCATTTTCTTTTTTTAAACGATTACCCGTAGTTATCCAGTTCAATGGATTAACAGAGTTGATGCAAACATTGATCTTCAGATCTTCGGGAGCAGGGTCGGAAGAATATTGAGTAGTACCGGGAAAAATAAAATTGGGGTATTGCAGGGAAAAAGTATAAATGCTTACTTCATTACCCTGGGATTGAAACGCTCTTGCCAAACGTTCGTCAAACGAAGCTAAACCACCACGCAGCGGATGTGCGGGGCCTATGATGATTACTTTCATAAATTACAAAAGCCCTTTTTTCTCTTCAATTAAATAATTATTTCTTTCGGGAGAATTACGGGAGATGAGTTCGCCAATAAAACCTGCCAGGAAAAGTTGCGATCCAATGATCATGATCATAATGGCGAAAAAGAAGAGTGGCCGCTGTGTCATTCCCGTCTGGTCGAAAAAGAATTTTGATATAGTGAGAAAAGTGAAGATAGTTAAACCCACAAAAAAGGAAATGCTGCCCCACAATCCAAAAAAGTGCATAGGTCTTTTACCAAATTTGCCCACAAAAAATATCGTCATCAGGTCTAAGAATCCATTTATAAAACGGCTCCAGCCAAATTTGGTAACACCATATTTTCTTGCACGGTGTTCCACCACTTTTTCGCCAATTTTTTTAAAGCCCGACCATTTTGCCAGTACAGGTACATAACGGTGCATTTCACCATATACTTCAATACTTTTTACAACTTTTTTACTGTATGATTTTAAACCACAGTTAAAGTCGTGTAATTGTATTTTACTCATACTTCTTGCAGCGGCATTAAATAATTTGCTCGGTATATTTTTGGTAAGCGTGTTATCGTATCTTTTCTTTTTCCAGCCGCTTACCATGTCAAATCCGTCTTCCACTATCATCCTGCGTAATTCAGGTATTTCATCGGGGCTGTCCTGCATATCGGCATCCATTGTAATGATCACATCACCTTGTGCAGCTTTAAAGCCTTCATTCAATGCAGCGCTTTTACCATAGTTACGCTGAAATTTAATGCCCTTGATATTAGCGTTTGCATTGCGCAGTTTGGTGATCACATTCCAGGAATCATCAGTACTACCATCATCAATCAGTATTACTTCGTAAGAGTAATTGTTGGCGATCATCACTTTCTCTATCCAGGCACAAAGTTCCGGAAGAGATTCATCTTCGTTAAGCAGTGGTATTACAATTGACAGATCCATGTATCTTTAAACCCGGGTGGGCTGATTGTTTTTCGTTATACAATAATATTCGTAATTCAGCAACCGAATGTGTTTGTTATTGGTCATCCATTTTTCTTTTGCGCACTTAAAAAACCAGCAGCAATCACTGTTATCAATGTACCAATGGCCAGGTACCCGAATACAGCGCCGATCACCAGGCTTGGTACAAATGCTTTTTTTGCCGTTGCCAATTTATTCTCTACATCCAATGGCGTCACATCTTTCATCTTTACAAGATCCGCTCTCATCATGGTTATCATCTGTTCTTTCATTTCAGGATGTAACAAAAGAAAAACCAGCGTAAACATCACCATCAACAGCGTAACTACAATGAAACATTTAAATCCTTCAGAAAAATATTGTTTAAAATTTGCGGTATTGCCCGTTTCTTTTTTAAAGGTAATTATTGTCCATAATATTCCGGCAACATAAGTAGTATAAGTAATGTACTGCAATGGATTGTCAAATCCTTTTTTTGCAAAGTAGATGCCCATTGAAATAGCAATCATTATTCCACCGGTGATCAGTCCTTTGTTTCTGGCCGAAATAAGCTTCATATTTAATTCAGTTCCACTTTACCCTTGTTAATAATACCGATCACTTTTCCTTTTAATTTTTTACCCACAAAAGGAGAGTTTTTCGATTTAGACCTTATCATACTTTCGTCAAAAACATATTCCTCATCAGCATTAAATAAAGTAATGCAGGCGGCAGCGCCTTCTTTTATTTCCGGTATTGCTAACCCGAATATTTTCCTGGGATTAATGCTCAGCATGGTTACTAAATCTTCAGTTGCCATTCCCGATTGTCCTACCACACCAAATAAACTCTCCAGGCCGATCATCCCTTCTTTGGCATATTCAAACTCGCAGGTCTTACCATCCCAGTTTTGCGGAAAATGATGCGATGCAATACAATCCACCGTGCCATCAACTACTGCTTGTAACAAGGTCTGGCGGTCTGTATCAGTTCGCAATGGCGGATTAACTTTTAAATTGGTATCATAATCCTTCATGTCCGAATCGGTAAAGAATAAATGATAGGGTGTAACCGAGCAGCTTACACTAATACCGCCATCCTTTGCTCTTTTAATATATGCTACACTTTTGGCCGATGATACACCGGTAAAATGCAATTTACTATCGGCATAACGGGCCAGTTTAATATCTCTTGCAATTAATATTTCTTCGGCAATAGTGGGCTTGCCGGGTAAACCTAATTGGGTGGAGATGATACCTTCATTGATCAAACCATTGGCGCCAATACTTTTATCTTCCGGAATTTGAATGACCGTACCATCAAAACTTTTTACATACTGCAATGCTTTTAATACAAGGCCTGCAGACTGAATGGGATTGGTACCGTCTCCAAAAGCTACAGCGCCGGATTGGTGCATATCATACATTTCGGCAAGGTCTTTACCTTCAGCATTTTTAGTAACCGCACCAATGGGATGAATATTTACAGCTAATGCTTTTGACTTTTGGATGATGTATTCCACCTGTGATTTATTGTGCACCACAGGATTGGTATTGGGCAGTACCATAACATCAGTAAAACCTCCTGCAGCAGCGGCTTTGGCTCCTGTTTCCAGTGTTTCTTTATATTCATACCCCGGATCACCAAAATTGGAAAAAATGTCCATCCACCCGATGCTGGCACATAAGCCTGCCTGTGCTACCACCTGGTCAGCCGCTTCGTTAATAGCGTCGCTTATCCTTGTAATAATACCATCTTCTATTAAAATATCTTTGATTTGCCCATTAAAAGGAGAGGAGGGGGAAATTATCCTGGCTTGCTTGATTATCACCTTCATGTAAAAAAAGTTGTGCAAAGATAATAAGATAAGTTGAAGTTTTTAAAGTTGAAATTTTCAATTACTTTTGCCCTCCGGTAAAAACTTTGTTTACTATTTCGGGATGTAGCGCAGCCCGGTAGCGCACACGTCTGGGGGGCGTGGGGTCGCAAGTTCGAATCTTGTCATCCCGACCAAACTAAATCTCTGCAAATGCAGAGATTTTTTTATGCTCCATTAACACATTAAATCATCAGTTTTTGTTTACGGTGTGCCGCAGTTACAGATGTGATCCATATAAGATTAATAAAAGCATCCCGAAGAAAATTTATTTACAAAATAAGAATCGACCAGGTATTCTTCTGATTGTTGTGATGATTGATTAGAATGGCAATAACAAATTAACGAAATAACAGAAGTGGGAGACGACCTTCTGTTATTTGATTAAATTGAAAACTGGTTATTCTGACATTAGCTTTCCTGTTCTAACAAAAATTTGATCTTTTAACTAAGATTATGCAAAGAATGGAATATTGGGTGTTGCATATTTTTTCAAGCCTTCTTCATTGATATCTATACCAATGCCCGGTTTATCGGATACAGTTAGAAATCCTTTATCGATAAAAGGCTTATCGCTATTATCATATTTAATGATCTCTTTCCATCTGGGTACGGTATCGAATTCCTGTTGCCATTCGAGAATATGGAAATTAGGAACTGCTGCACAAACATGGGCAGTGGCCATGCAACCAAGGAATGAACCAACCATGTGCGGTGAAAAAGGGGTGTAATAAGCATTTGCAAGGCTCGCTATACGCTGTCCTTCACCGAGCCCTCCGCATTTTTGAAGGTCGGGCATGATTAGATCGATAGCTCCTTCCGATAATAAACGGGTATAACCGTAAGTGAGGTAAAAATTCTCTCCACCACAAATTGGTGTACTCGTTTCTTGTGTAATGGTTTTGTATACATCAACATTATCGGCAGGAACAGGTTCTTCCAGCCACATCAGATTTAAAGGCTCCATCACCTTTGCCACCTTTCTTCCCGTTGGGGCATCGTACCGTCCGTGCATGTCACAACAAATATCGATATGAGGGCCTACTGCTTCCCGAACAGCGGCAATGGAATTATACATTCTTTCTACTTCAGCAAGGCTTGCCGTCCAGTTCCACCTGTCGTATTTGTTGGGATCGTTTGCCTCGTCAAGATCAAATTTAACAGCGGTATATCCTTTAGCAACTGCAACTCTTGCAACTTTCGCATATTCTTCAGGTGGGGGATTGCGAACGGAATATAGTTGAGTATCGCAATACACTCTTACTTTGTCACGAAACTTTCCACCCAATAATTGATAAACAGGCAAGCCTAATGCCTTTCCACACAGATCCCACAATGCAGCATCAAAAGCGCTTAATACAGCTACAAACATGCCCGATTGTGCACCTCCAAAAAAAGCTCCTTTACGAAATTGTTCAAAAATAGCATTTGGAGATAATGGACTTCTCCCTATTAATTGTCTTCCCAGCCGTTGAACTAAATAATAAGTTCCGCCAACGGCATCTACTCCTTCACCATAACCTACAATATCCTGGTTTGTAGAAATTTTTATAAACAATCCGCCTCCAGAATAGGCACATTTGACATCAGTAATTTTTAAATCGGATGGGGAAGAAACTTTCGGGGTTTTTTCAAGTGCGTTTGCCAGGCCCTGGCCGTAGGTTTTGGTTAATGATGCAAGGGGAGCCAGCACTGCTGCCATTGCTGTCTTAGTTATAAATGATCTTCTTGAGTTTGTCATTGTTTTTGTTTTTATTTTTTATTATTCCATAGTTATTCTTACCATGTTCTGTCTTTAAGATATAGTTGTATCTGTTCTTTGCCTACAGGCAATTCATTGATATGATCATTCAGCCATTTGGAAAAATCTTTTTCAATTTCATCGGACCATCTGGCATCAATTTGTCCCGCAGTATATTTGCCTTCTTTCAACCGCTGATGACCGAACATATCTCTCAACCTGACAATCTCCGATGTGGTTACAACCTTTTCTGCTAATTGAGGAGGAATAAAAACAACAACTCCCATTTTACCTAATACTACATCACCGGGCATTACTGTCACTGTTCGTATACGGGTTGGTTTGTTAATTCCAACAATCATAGTTGTCAAATCCCTGTTTTGTCCACCTCCGGGATTATGAAAAGATGGATCATAGCTTGTATAATAAGAGGTGAAGCCGCCGATTTCTTTCAAGCCTTCCAGATCTCTTATTGCACCATCATACACAATACCGTTTCCCGTTCTTGCATAGATGGCATTACCTACATTATCCCCAATGGTAGGCCCATTTTTTTTCGCCCCAAACTGATCCACTACATATACATCCCCTTTTACAAGCATTTCAACAGCCCAAACATTTTGGGCTCTCCGGCCTTCTTTTTTTCCTAATGAATCAATCGCCTTCCATACATCGGGACGTCCGGGCATAAAGGTTGTTGTCACCGCACGGCCTACCAATACGCTATCCGGATTTATCACCTCCCATCCGTCAGCTACCTGGTACTTATAGCCTGCATTGCTCATGGTGGCCCAGGCTTCTTCTACACTTACTGTTTTCATCCTGCGGATAATATCATCCGGTACCTTTGGCCTTCCGTCAGGAAAGCGTTCACCTTTCCATTCTGGTGTTAAAGCAATTAATTCTTCTTTACTTATTTGTACCTGCTGACTTTTAGATTGCAGGCCTGTACAAATGCTTATTAAAAAAAACAACAAATACTTAATCATGTTCTTAATATTTAAAGTGAGAAATGACTTTTTAGTTTGTCACACATCTTTTTTTTCAGTTGTTTCATCTTTTGGCGGCCTGTTATGCCACCAGCTTGCCAGTGAGGAACCTGTTACGTTCATCATTGTTCCAAATATTACTGAAGCCAATCCTACAGTGGCGATTTTATTCATTCCCTTAGCAAGTGCTGAAGCAAGCCCGGCATTTTGCATTCCTACTTCCAAAGCAATTGTCCGGCAATCCTTTTCCGGAAATTTTAACAGACGGGCCGACCAATACCCAAGAAAATAACCAACCATGTTGTGAATAAATGTGGCAACTATCAATAAGCCTCCTACTTTTAATAAATTATTCCTTCCTGCTGCAGTAATAACAAGCAGTACCAACGCAATCCCCACCATTGAAATAACCGGCATTGTTTTATCTAACCATTTTAGTTTCCCCCTAACGATATAGTGAAAGGCAAGTCCTGCTGCAACAGGTATTATCACAATCTTTGTTATATCCCAAACCATTGCCCGGAGATCTATGGTTATATAACTACCTCCAAGTAATTTCATTAAGAATGGAGTTAAGAAAGGCGCCAATAATGTAGAGACTGTTGTAATTGAAACTGACAAGGCAAGATTAGCTTTTGCGAGATAGCACATAACATTTGAGGCAAGGCCACTGGGGCAACAACCAACCAAAATAATTCCTGCTGCAATTTCGCCGGGAAAATTAAAAAAATGAGCCACTGCAAAACCTACTAATGGCATAATGGTATAATGACATACTATACCAACAATTACTCCTTTGGGCATTCGCATCACCTGTGCAAAATCCTTAAGACTTAATTCGGTTCCCATTCCAAACATAATTGCCTGCAGCAGGATTGGAATAAAAAATGAAGCTTCTCTTCCACCAAAGGTTTTAAAGTACTGCGGAAAATACATTGCTACTATAGCCACGGCGAGAATCACCACACTGTACCAGTAGCCTTTAAACATCTTACTTCCTCTAAATGCAATAGCGAGACTTACAAAAACTAAAGCCAGCAAACATCCCGACCAGTTATACATTTTCTGAGAGGAGGTAATGGCAAAAGCCAATAAAAAAATTATTGTTGCGATATAACAAGTGGTATAAAATGATTTTTTTAAAGCAGCCATAAACCAGGTAGGGTTTAAATTCGATCTTAAAAAAAATGTGTCGTGAGAATGCCTTACATCCCATTGCAGCAAGAACAATAAAAACTCTTATCAGAACGGGAAGTTATTTTTTTACTATCCCTATTTAATTTCAACTAAGATTTTTCAAAATGGCAAGCATTCTTTAATAATTTATCCTATCTGAAATTCTGATGTTCAAAGAATAAATATATGTGAAATCAGTTAGGATTTTGTGCAAAATCCACCAACGAGTTTTAGTGGAAGTTTTTTGGAAAAGTTTGGAGACTTTAAATAAGTGTAAAATTGACGTTTATTATTAACGTAAAGATTTGTAAATACAAAATGCTCGCTTATGTGAAAAAAATGTATGCTATCGGCCTGTTACTTCAGAAACTTGAAATCACGGGCTTGCCTTTCATAATTTTAGTATTTGAAATAAATCGTCAGGTATCAGGTTCGAACTCCAGGTAGCCATCACGACAGTATTTCCAAAAGGACAATCTTGCAAAAGGTTGTCCTTTTTATTTTCCGCTTAAACTCTTGCCAGGTGGTTGATTGAGTAAAACAGGCTATTTACTTTTGTGGTTCGAATATTTGCCCGTGCAATTCGGATATCCGTTTATTGTTTTGTTGAATGTTTGTGAATTTTTCTTTGAGTAACTGGTAATTTCCCCTTGCAACAAAGAAAGTGGGCCCCCGGAATATTTTGTACTTTCATACAGGTGTATATAGCCTCTGTATATTTGTATGATAAATATGACAAGCCTTCTTAAAAAAAATATTGCCCAACACATTTCTCTTGGCGAAAACGAAACTGAAGAGTTTTGTAATTTATTTCAACAAAAATTAATTAAGAAAAAAAGCTTTTTATTGAGAGAGGGCGAAGTTTGCAAGTTTGAAGGCTTTGTTACTAAAGGAATTTTTCGGGTATATCATATTGACAAAAGTGGGGCTGAGCAAATACTTTATTTTGCCATAGAAAATTGGTGGATCACGGATATCGATAGCTTTACAAACGAAAAACCATCGCAACTTTTTATTGAAGCGATTGAAGATAGTGAGGTGCTCCTGATTTCAAAAAAAGATAAAGAGTTTGCTTATGCAAATTTACCCAAAATAGAGAAATTATTTAGGGTTATGACCCAAAAAACACATGTTGCCCTGCAAAGAAGAATGATAGATAATTTGAGTAAAACTGCCGACCAGCGCTACCTTGATTTTATCGAAAAATACCCTCAACTCCATCAACGACTTTCTAATCTTCAGGTAGCAGCTTACCTAGGTATCAGTCACGAATTTTTGAGTAAAATAAGGAATAAAATTGCTGGCAAGAGATAAGGCGAATTTCATTTATTGAACTTATTCAATGTTTCCTGGCATTGGATGATAGCATCTTTGCATCATCATTAAAAATAATAAAAATGAAACGAATTATCTCAGCAGTATTTTTAACAATTTTAATCTTATTCAAAATGGATGTACAAGCACAAACCTTCAAAATTATTGAAGCAAACAATTTTAAACTGGAAGTTTACAACGCATCAGAAAATAGTTTTGGTGTAGCATCGGTAATCGTATCAGGAAAAACAGATGCTGTTTTAATTGATGCACAATTCACTTTGGCAGATGCCGAAAAAGTGGCACAGCAAATTAAAAATTCAGGTAAAAAGCTAACCACTATTTATGTGTCGCACACTGACCCGGATTTTTACTTTGGATTGGAGGTATTCAAAAAGTATTTTCCGGAAGTTATCGCTTACGCCTCGCCAGCAACGGTAGAATCTATCAAAGCAACGGCACAGAAAAAGCTAGACATTTGGGGTGGAAGATTAGGAAAAGCGATCACTTCAAATGTTGTTTTGCCACAAGTTTTAAAAGGTAATAGCCTTGAATTGGAAGGCCAAAAATTAGAGATTGTGGGTTTGGAAGAATTTCCATCTAAAACTTTTGTGTGGATACCTTCTATTAAAGCAGTTGCAGGCGGTATCAATGTTTTTGGAACCACGTTTCATCTTTGGATGGCAGATGCACAAACAGCAGATGCCCGGAAACAATGGATAAGTGTTTTAGATAAAATTGAATCGTTGCACCCTGCAATCGTTGTTCCTGCCCACGCCAATTCTGAAAGTCCATTTGACATTAGTGCTGTAAAACATACAAAAAGTTATATCCAATTCTATGAAGAAGCTTTAAAAACCAACAAAACTTCAGAAGCATTAATTGCTACTTTAAAAACCAGGTATCCAACATTAACTTTTGAAACGGCCCTGCAGATTGGTGCCAAAGTAAACACCGGAGAAATGAAATGGTAAAATTATCAATCATCTTCAACCTGGCAATGCTTGTTGCATTGCCGGGTTGTTTTTTAAAAGAAAAGAAAATGACAAATCTTGAAATTATAAAAAGCACTTACGAAGG
>Ga0068859_100003934_pt1 | contig 15174 bp, 12 predicted proteins | sample KBSSwiS22_FD_66585 | JGI IMG/M metagenome (GOLD analysis project Ga0068859, IMG submission 66585) | Switchgrass rhizosphere microbial communities from Kellogg Biological Station, Michigan, USA - KBS Switchgrass S2-2 | ecosystem: Host-associated > Plants > Roots > Rhizosphere > Soil ...
TCGGTTATCTGTACCGACGTAACGGCAGAAATGGTAGCCGCTGCTCAGAGCGAGGCAGCGAGACATGGAGTGACCAATATTGCTTTCAAGCAGTGTGCGGCTGACTCTCTCCCATTTGAAAGCAATTCGTTTGATGCGGTGGTCTGTCGCCTGGGAGTAATGTTCTTCCCTGATCCTCTGGCCGGTCTACGTGAGATGTTGCGGGTAGCGAAGCGGGAGGGAGTCTTGTCCCTCGCGGTGTGGGACAAAGGCGAACTCAATCCGTTTTCTTACCTGATTACGGATGTGCTTGCCCGGCACTTTGGCGCGCCCGCGCCCGTCGATCCAAGTGCGCCCGGAGCGTTTCGGTTCGCCGAGCACGGCAGCCTCGCCCGGATTCTCGTTGATGCTGGAGCTGCGGATGTCGAAGAACGCGTGCTTAAGTTTCAGATCGCAGCGCCAATCTCGCTGGAGCAATTTTGGGAGCTTCGTTCCGAGACTTCGGGGACGCTGCGAGAAAAGTTGGCTACGTTATCGCCGAGCCAGGTGGATCTGATCGCGCAAGAGGCTCAGGAAGCGGTACGCCAGTATTTTTCGAATAACCAGATGAGCATTCCGGCACAAATGATCGTTGTAACGGGGCGAAAACCGTAATGGCCCTCATCGAAACGGCAAACGCTCAATTGATTGAAGCTCTGGTGGAGGCTCGCGCGCGCACACTGGAACTGATCAATGACCTTAACGACGAGCAGTTGATTGGTTCACGTTTACAGATCGTCAATCCACTCCGCTGGGAGATTGGACATCTAGCATGGTTTCAGGAGTACTGGGTCTTACGGCACCTCGGTGGGCAGCCGCCGATTCTCAAACAGGGCGACGAGCTTTATGATTCCGCGCGCGTCGCCCACGACACACGTTGGGACTTGCCGTTACTCGAGAGAAACGAAACGCTCGCTTACCTGGAGCGAGTTCTTAAGCGGGTGATTGAGCAGGCCAGTTCCCAGAGCCTGACACTGAAAGACGCGGAGGGCTACGGTCAAGAATATTTCTTGCACCTGGTTCTGCTCCACGAACAGATGCACGACGAAGCGATCACCTACACCCGTCAGACTCTGAGCTATCCCGCACCGACGATCGCAGTGACTAACGAGGTGCGGTTCTCGGAACGTAGTGACGCTCTTGGTCAAACCAACGATGACCTGACAAGCGACGCAAAAATACCCGGTGGCAAATTCATTCTCGGAAACACTCACGAAGAATGCTTTATTTTCGATAACGAACAATCAGCACACCATGTTGAGATTGCTCCTTTTGCAATCTCAAAGACCGCCGTTCGCAGTGGCCAGTTCAGGAATTTCGTTGAAGATAACGGATACAAGAGGAGCGAGCTTTGGACTGCCGAAGGTTGGCACTGGAGAACCGACGTCGGAGCAGAACATCCGGTGTACTGGCGGCGAGAGGGGAGCGATTGGTTGCAGCGGAACTTCGATGAATGGGTCGCGCTCGATGATCGCTTACCCGTCATCCATGTGAATTGGCACGAAGCTTCAGCTTACTGCCGTTGGGCGGATAGGCGTTTGCCAACGGAAGCAGAATGGGAGATGGCTGCCAGTGTCGGGCGACCGTCAAATGGGCGAGGTCTTACAACGCGCAAGCGTCGCTATCCTTGGGGCGACGATTCGCCGACGCCGGAGCGCGCAAATCTGGACTGGCGCGCGATGGGATGCATCGCGGTAGACGCATTACCCGCAGGTGATAGCGCTTTCGGATGCCGACAGATGATCGGCAACGTGTGGGAATGGACTGCAAGTGACTTCAATCCCTATCCGGGATTTTTTCCCGGTCCTTATAGGGAGTATTCGGAACCTTGGTTCGGCGATCATAAGGTGCTTCGCGGAGGTTGTTGGGTGACTCGTTCGCGTCTCATCCACAACACCTATCGAAATTTCTACACACCTGACCGTCGCGACGTATGGGCAGGCTTCCGCACCTGTGCTCTACATAATTGAGAGTAATGAAGATTGCGATCGTCACCCCGGCACCGCCGGACTCACGTTATGGAAACCGCATCACTGCGGTTCGTTGGGCCTCGATTCTGAGACGACTTGGTAATCGCGTCTCGATTTTACAGACGTATGACGGTAAGCCGTATGATCTCTTAGTCGCCTTGCACGCTCGGAAGAGCCACTCATCACTCATCGCCTTTCGCAGGGACAATCCTTCAGCCCCCATCATCGTCGCGCTTACCGGAACGGATCTCTATCGCGATATTAGGAGAAATCGTCGGGCGCAAGAGTCGCTCGACATATCCACCAGGATTGTCGTGTTACAGCCGAAAGCAATCGAAGAGCTGCGCCCAAGCTGGCGCAAGAAGACACGGGTCATCTATCAGTCGGTTGAAGCCAATCATGCACCGACAGGCGCGCGAAGCAATTCAGCGAAAACAACAACAACCAGGGATGAAGCTCAAACCAACGGTAACTTTGATGTGTGTGTGATTGGCCATCTGCGTGCTGTGAAAGATCCGTTTCGCGCCGCGATGGCGGCGCGGTCACTTCCTGATTCGTCAAGAATCCGAGTCTTACAGATCGGAGGAGCGATGACTGCCGCAATGGCCAAGAGAGCGCATAGAGAGATGGATACTAACGAACGCTATCGATGGCTCGATGAACAGCCGCGATCGCGCGTCCGCAATCTTCTCAACCAGAGTTCTCTTTGTGTGCTCTCATCCCGCATTGAGGGAGGCGCGAACGTGCTATCAGAAGCAATAGCAGCTCGCGTTCCCATCATTGCCTCGTGCATTGATGGCAACGTCGGCATTCTGGGCAAGGATTATCCTGGCTATTTTGAGGTTGGGAATACCAAACAACTGGCACGCCTGCTGACTCGCGCTGAGACCTCCCCGCAATACCTCGCAAAATTGAAATCGTCTACAAAGGGTTTGGCTGTCTTGGTTGATCCCTCGCAAGAGGTGCAGGCCTGGTCAGATTTGATCAACGAATTAACTAACTGAGGAGGTCACGTCATGGGTCGAACACTTGCTTTCGTATATGGGGTAATCAGCTACTTAGTGTTTTTCGGCTCGTTCCTATACGCCATCGGCTTCGTAGGAAACATTGTCGTGCCGAAATCAATTGATTCCGGCGCGGCGGGGCCTTTGGTGCCGTCCTTGATCATTGATGCAGTCTTGCTGGGCTTATTCGCTATTCAGCATAGCGTGATGGCCCGGCAGGGATTTAAGAGATGGTGGACCCAGTTCATTCCTAAACCTATCGAGCGGAGCACCTACGTGCTGCTCTCCAGTCTGCTTCTGGTGCTGCTCTTCTGGCAGTGGCGACCAATCCTCGGCGTGATCTGGAACGTAACGAACCCGGTTGGCAGCCTCGTGTTGACGGCCCTCTTTTGGGCCGGCTGGTTGCTCGTGCTGGCTAGCACTTTCGTGATCAATCACTTCGATCTTTTCGGACTCAGACAGGTGTACCTATTTCAAAAGGGCAAGCAATATTCGGATCTGGTGTTCAAGAAACGCTTTTTCTATCGTTTCGTGCGCCATCCTCTCCTGCTAGGTTTCATGATTGCTTTTTGGGCGACACCAAAAATGACTTTGGGCCATCTCGTCTTTGCGATTGCCACTACGGCATACATGCTGATCGCGATCCAGCTCGAAGAGCGTGATATGGCGAACATGCACGGCGATGCCTATCGGGAATACAAGCGAGAGGTGTCCATGCTGATACCTCTTCCGAAGAGCAAGTAGGCATCGTACGAAATGAACCTCGGCCATTTTTCTAAGTACGGAATGAGATCTACTCTTTTTCTATTTGTGGTTTTGCTTGCCGCCGTTGCTTTCGGGCAAGGCAAACACCGGCGGATTGGCGCGGTCGACTTCTACGGATATGCCGATTTAGACCTCGATAGAATTCGGACGGCGCTGCCACTTCGCGAAGGTGACGATTTCCCGGATTCGCATGAGGTATTCCTTGACACGGTCAAACGCATTAGGGAAGCGATCAAGCAAGCTAAAGGCAAGCCACCGACTGATGTTGCTGTGGTGTGCTGTGACGGTCAGGGTCAGGGGATGATTTACATAGGTCTGCAGGGCAGTTCGATGCGGGTCGTGCCTTACAATCCTCCGCCCAAAGGGAAGATCCGATTTCCAAGACGAATCATTGAACTCTATCAGCAGACGATGGAGGCATCATCGAAAGCGGTCCTAAATGGAACTGCTAAGGGAGAAGGCTCAAAGGGCTTTGCTCTATCGAGCGATCCTGAGCTTCGTTCCAAGCAGCTCGCAACCCGAGAATATGCACTTCGGCATGGACCGTTGGTGCGCAAGGTTTTGGCGTCGTCAAGTAGCGCCGAGCACCGAACGGTGGCGGCACACTTCCTTGGCTACGCCAGCCAATCCAGCGAGCAGATTGCTGCGTTGGTGCGAGCCAGTTACGACGTGGATGACTCTGTCCGTAACGATGCCACACGAGCCTTAGGAGTTCTGGCTGAATCGAGTCCGAAAGTAGCCAATCGAATCCCCGCACCAGGATTTGTAGCAATGCTCAGTTCTGGTTCCTGGACAGATCGTAATAAAGCGGCCTTTCTGCTAACCGAATTGACCAAGAGCCGACCTGCCCGGCTTCTCGATAAGCTGCGCGCGCAGGCCCTGGATTCATTGATCGAGATGGCGCGATGGCGCAGTCGCGGCCACGCCGACTTCGCGAGAATCCTGCTTGGAAGAATTGCAGGGATTGAAGAGGCCCGTTTGCAGCAATTGGTGGATGCAGGACAGGTTGACCAGATCATTCAGTCTCTGCAACTAACAAAATGAAGCGTGTGGTTGACGGGCTGCAAGGCCCAATGGTTTGCACTCATGCGATATGTTCTGAAATCAGATGAGGGAGTTCAAATGAAGCTCAGCCGATCTCTTATTCCGGCTATGCTCTTGCTGACGTTTGTGACCTCCAGTTGCGCTCAGACACAGCAAGAACGTGAACCTGTCGCCGCCGCCCCGCCGCAGCTCATCTGGCAACACGACACTGGTGGTTGAATCTTCTCAGTCCCCGCGGTCGCGGAGGATACGGTCTTTGTCGGTTCATGCGCAGGAGTTTTCTACGCCTTCAACGGAGCTACCGGCGCCGTGCGCTGGAGTTACGACATTGGAAAGGATGGAAAGCAAAAGAGCTTTCATGGAAACCCGTTAATTACCGATGATTTAATTCTGATTGGCACCGACTATAACTGTGCGGCAGACGGCATTGGGCACGTCTATGCTTTTGAAAGGAGCACGGGCAAAGTGCGCTGGAAGTATCAAACAACCAGCGTACCCACGGACATTCTGCGGATTGGCCAGAGGGTTTATTTCGGCAGCTTCCAGGATAATTGGTATGCGCTGAACCTTCAGAATGGTGAGTTGTTGTGGAAGTTTTCCACCGGCGCGTCGAACGACAATTGCGACTTTAGAAAGTCCCCCGTTGCCGACGACCGCCATGTTTACTTTGCCGGATTAGACGCGTTCATCTATTCGCTGGACGCAGCGACTGGTCGAGTAGTGTGGAAGCGTAAGCTGAACGCAGCGCCATCGACGATGTTAGCTCTCAAAGGTGACGCCCTTTTCGTTGGCACAAGCGACAATCACCTCTACCGCCTCAAGTCGGGGACGGGAGCCACTCTCGCAGACTTGACTCTTGAAGCAACGCCTGTCGGAAGGCTGACGCTGACTGACAATTCCCTATTATTGTTCCTGGAGAATCGCTCCGAGCGCTCTGGCTACATTGTTTCCGTCAATCCGAATCTCACCACTCAACAGTGGAAGCAGAAGTCATCTCCCGATTGGGCATCGGAGCGCCCTCATCTTTGGAACGGACTCGTGCTGGCGGGAAACTGTCGAGGTGAGCTTAATGCCTTCCGTGCTTCGGACGGTGATCCGCAATGGAAGGTAAACCTCAAGGGGTGCATCAGAAGTGTAGGCACCTCCGACGACATGCTATTTGTCGGCGTTCAGGAAGGCACGGTTTACGCGCTGGGCTACAAACACTAATTTCCAAGTTGAGCCGCATTACGCCGGGGCGAAGAGGCGACAGTTTTCAGAAACGCCGTCAATGTTGCACGCTCCTCTGTCAGTAAAAGCCACGCCTGAGCCTGATACAAGATCCATAACCGCATTCGTTAATAGCACATCGCCAAAGACTGCCTGATTTGCGACGCGCTTACTAATGTCGACTGGGGCACCACTGACCTTATCTCCTCGCAGTTCGCACAGACCAGTATGCAGTCCTGCTTTGGTTTCGATTCCGAGTTCAAGCGCTGAATCGCGTATGGCTCTCGCACAGCGTATTGCTCTTATTGGACCGTCGAAGATCGAGCAAGTCTCGTTTTCCTTAACATGACTAACACGACCTTTCAACCATTCGGTTTCCCGTTTTACGAGAGTCTGAAACCGCTTGACCGATTCTTGAGAGGTCGCGTTCTTTTCTGTTCCTACTGAAGCCTCTACGGTTAGGACAGTCGCGAGGACGCTATCCATCTCAGGCGTAATTTTAAGATTCTCGACAAAGCCTTTTACTTCACTCAAAAGAGCGTCTTGATCGCCGACAAATAAAAGGTGATCTTGGCCGGGCAGTTCCACGAACTTGGCGTTCGCAATTCGCGCGGCAATATAACGACCTTCTTCAATATTTGAGTCACGATCTTCGGTGCGGTGAAGCACAAGGGTAGGTACGCGAATAGCCGGTAAGACGTGTCGTACATCTATTTGAGTGTTTAGTTTTGCCAGCGCCAATGCCGCGCGCGGACTGGCGCTGCGTCGTTGATAACTAGCCCACCAGTTACGAAAATGCTCATCATGCGCCCTGGTCGGAGCTAAATCGTCGACTCCGAGTGGCCCACCCCATTCGTTTTCGATCGCGTCATAGAACTTCTGTCTCTGTTCGGGAGTGGGCGCCCAGGGATACTCAGGATCGTAAACACGTTTCGCAAACACACCGAAGGTGATCAATGCGATGGTACGTTCAGGATAAGTGGCCGCAAACAACATCGCCATATTTCCGCCCTCAGACATGCCGAAGATAACCGCGTGTTCAGAGCCAACTGCCTCCATGACGGCCCGCACATCATCCATTCTTTGTTCGAGAGTCGGTAGGTTGGTACTTTGATCCGAGAGTCCAGTTCCTCGCTTATCAAAGAGTATCAGTCGAGAGAACGATGCCAGTTTCCGATAGAAGCGAGCCAACGAAGGTTCTTCCCATCCGTATTCCAGATGCGATACCCAGCCTGGCACATAGATCAGATCAATCGGTCCAGTGCCTAGAACCTGATAGGCGATACTCACCTCGGCGCTCTTTGCATATCGAGTCTCTGGTATGAGGTCGGAAGTGATTCTGACGGTTGGTGCCTGAGCGCTGTCGGATTCAATCAAGACTTTCGTTTGTGCCGCACCATGAGGTTCGGTCGATGCATTATGACGACTTGTTAGAATTTCAGTCGGAACAGCGTCAAGGGATTCGAGAACTGCGCCATCCGAGCGACAGAACTTCAAAGTATCTTCAAACGTCTGCTGGCAGAGAGGGCAACGCTTCATTCTAGCAAAATGGCCTATTAACGCTGGCTTGTTAAAGAAATCTGAAGAAAACCAATTCTATCTGGCTTTGGAGCTCGGTACTAGGCCGTACCGGAAGAAATGTTCGCCCTTGCCACTGAATGACCTATCGTCGTAATGTTCACGGCCCAGAAAGCCGCCAGATTCAAAATTCACTTGTGGCATGAATATGTTTAGGGGTGCGATCACCGTTCGATGATTTTGACCGCCGGCGATATGGACATAACCATGAACGGTTTGTCGAGACGGGCGTCACACATGAATCACTTCCTCGAAGAACCTTCGAGCAAATCGATATCATTCAAGATGGGGCCAAGATGGGGTCTAATAACTGAAGGGCGACCCACCCGTTTTCTTCGAGAATTGAATCAAATTTCCGCACGCAACGGACTTGACTCCGTTGCGTGGAGTTTACGGCTCGATCAAAAAGGCTCTAAGTTATTGAAAGGATTGGTGCCGAGGGTGGGAGTCGAACCCACACGACCTTACGGTCAACGGATTTTAAGTCCGTAGCGGCGCTATTGACCTAATGGTACTACGCATGACCAAGCAGTATTTACCGGCGTTTCAGCCGTCAAAGCAAGTTAGGTCAGACTTGGTCCGAGCACGTAAGTCCCTCATCTTTCCCTCATTTTCTGAGTCCCGTACCGTGGAGGTTTTAGCTTCCCAAGCTGGTAATACGGGTTCGATTCCCGTCGCCCGCTCCATTTCCACACCTAAAGCGAAGTTCCATCCACGAAAAAAGTCAATGGCAATTCGACAGGATCTTCGAGAAGCTTAAAACCAAAGCAGCCATTAGACTTGCCCGACGGCAAGTAACGCCCCTAAAAAATCAGCATCAAACAACGCGCTGGTGGTAGAATTTCGACCGATCGAGGGTGTCGCGTCTCAGCAACCACGATGCCTTTGTATTACTTTTCATTCGTCAGTCCTTGCAACAAGTGGATCCACGAATCATCATTCTTACCGGCGCTTCCAAAGGCACCGTCATAGATTTGCCCGGCGAGCTTTCGATTGGCCGCGATCCTGACCGTCAGTTGCCACTCAATGATAAGAAGGTTTCTCGTTATCACGCCGTTATCCGGCGCGAAAAAGATTCGTTCAAGATCTTCGACTTGGACAGCCACAACGGGACCTTGGTTAATGGCATACCTATTAAGGAACATCTCCTAAAGCATCGAGACCGAATTCAGATTGGTGATAATGTCTTTCTCTTCCTCTTTGGCGAGGAGAAAGATTTGTCGGGCCAAACCGGCATTCAGTTTGACGAAGGCGCTGTGCTCACAATCTCGCCGGTATCTCTAAATCTCGAGAGCGCTCTCTACTCTATGGCGCGTGACCTCAACCTTCTTATCAAGGTCAGCGTCACAATAAACACAACCCAGTCTTTGGAGGCGCTGCAGACTCAGCTTCTCGAATCGATGTTCGAGGCCATTCCCGCCGAACGCGCTGCGATTCTGTTGATAGACAAAGAGCTGGATAATCCGAGATCGGTCTGCGCCAGGGACCGAACGCTTGATCCCAGCCGGCCCATCCGCGTAAGCCGCACCGTTGCCCACCACGTCTTCAATGAGGGGGTGGCGGTCCTGAGTAAGGATGTTGTGTCGAGCGACAACTTGAGCAAGTCAGCGAGTCTGATGGCTTCCAACATACGCTCGCTTTTGTGCGTTCCGCTTCTTTTACATAGCAAGACGATCGGACTCATTTATTTGGAAACGACAGATGCAACCGAACCGCTAAACGAAGAGCATCTGCAGGTAGTCACTGCTATCGCAAGTTTCGTATCCGGCGCCCTGCACAACATGTCGCAGGTGGAACGGCTTGAGACTGAGAACCGCCGGCTGCAGAATGACATTCAAATCGACCGAACTCTCATTGGTGAGAGCCGGCCAATGCAGGAGGTCTACCAGTTCATTGCCAAAGTGGCTCCGACTGACTCAACCGTTCTGATTCTTGGAGAGTCAGGCACCGGAAAGGAATTGGTTGCCCGGGCCATCCATCAAAACAGCACCCGCGCGAACAAACCATTCGTGGCGCTCAATTGCGCGGCCCTGTCTGAGACACTACTCGAAAGTGAGCTCTTTGGTCATGAGAAGGGCGCCTTCACTGGAGCCCAGTCGTTGAAGAAAGGGAAGCTCGAAATCGCCGATGGTGGCACACTCTTTCTCGATGAGGTGGCAGAGACGTCGCCACAGATTCAAGCCAAGCTTCTGCGGGTATTGCAGGAGCGCGAGTTCGAACGTTTGGGGGGGACTCGCCCAATCAAGATCAACGTGCGGCTGCTGGCCGCGACAAACAAAGATCTCGAGGGAGCCATTCGCAGTCAGGGCTTCCGGCAGGATCTCTATTACCGATTGAACGTCATTTCACGGACCATGCCGCCGCTCAGGGAGCGACGTGAAGACATCCCGCTACTGGCCAGTTACTTTGTGCTCAAGTATAACGAGAAATGCAAGCGGCAGGTCGTCGGCCTGTCCTCAAAAGCCCGAGATTATCTGGTCGGTTACGATTGGCCGGGGAACGTTCGCGAATTGGAAAATGCCATCGAGTGCGCGCTGGTCCTGGGATCTACGGACGAGATCCAACCGGAAGATTTACCTGAACACATTTTCGAGGCGGTCCCGCTGTCGAGCACGCATGTGCCTGGTTATCGCGAGGCGCTCAGGGAAGCAAAGAAGCAAGTAATCATCAAAGCCCTGAACCAGGCTGAAGGTAAGTACAACAAGGCTGCGGCCATCCTGGGACTACACCCAAACAATCTACATCGAATGATCCGAAACCTCGGCTTGAAGGGCGAGTTGACCCCTACGGATTTAAACTGCGAGCGCTAATTTTCGGTTGCGAACTCCGCTGTTGCCTCTTAAGGCTCGAGGTTTTCCATGATCCAGACGTTTCCGCTCACTTCACTGATCGGCAGCGCGAGACGATTGTCGTCGAGAGTAATATCCAACGAAGAAAGCAGAGTCGCCACCATCCTGCTCGGGCTGCTCAGGTTGGTGATTCGGAACGGCTCTCCGATCGGCTTGCTCAAAACCGGATCAAACCGCTGGGCCCAAATGTTTATGAAGTAGGAATCACGATTGTAGACAAAGTAGATCGTTTTGCCGTCGGGTGACCAGCGGGGTTTGTCGGCCCAGGCGCCTTCATCGGTAAGACGAGTCGGGGCGCCACCTGCGGTCGGGACCACGTAGAGAACCGACGATGCTGTTTCCTTCGGGTTTTGTTTGAGGTAGCAGATCCAACTACCATCAGGCGAAATGCGCGGCACCCAGAGGTTACTTTCCGGATCGCGAATCACTTCGCGCATCTTGAGTTCAGCGTGGGGTGCCGCCGCCACTGGAAACATCGCGATGTACCAGCGCTCCGGCGACCCCCGATCAGAACTGGCGATCACCCACTGACCATCTCGGGACCAGTCGGACATGTAATCACGCCACGGCTCCTGATTGCTGCTCGCCAGCGAGGCCAGCGGCTGCTCGTTGCCGCTGGTGGTGTCCAACAAAACGATCGACCCGCTACTCTTTCCATTCGGAAAAGGCTCGATCGGGCTGTACGCGATTTGGGTCGAGTCCGGCGACCAGCGAGGACAGAAAGGATAGCGGTTCTCAACTTCAGCGATTTTTTTGTCCTGCATCGTTTGGAGCGACTTCTCCCAAAGTTCTCGTCTGGTCATTCCCTGCCGGTAAACCACGTAGACAAGTTTCTTGCCGTCAGGAGATAGATCGGGAAACCAGGCATCCACGTCTCTCGGGGTCATCGCCTGGCCCTCGCCCTTGAGCTGGCCCCGGTTGGCGTCGAAAGGGAAAAGCCAGATGCTCGTTCCCTGAGTCTTCTTGGTGAAGGCCACTTTACTGCCGTCGCGCGATATCGCGATCTCGGTATCCTGGCCATCACTCGCCGTCAGACGTTCAGGGCCGCTGATCCAGCGCAAGGTTTTGGGGTCGACCCCTATTCGCCAAAGGTTCAGGAGTCCTTGCGAACGACCTTCGAAGTAGAGAGCATCTCCGCGCGGTGACCACCGGAAGATTCCGAGTTCCACTGCCGCCTGACTGATCCGCTGCGCGACTTCGGCACTCACGGCAGACTTAACTGGGGTGCCGCCGTCAACGGGTACTGTCCAGAAAACCTTATCTTCACCCCAATAGGAAACTCTCTGGCCATCCGGATGCCACGACAGCGCGCCTCGTCGAATGCCACCCTCATCTCCACTCGGCTTAGTCAGCATTTCGCGGGGGGGAGAGGAGCCGTCGCCACTGGTTAGGTAAACCCGAGGCCGCTCGTAAAGACGCATGCCCTGGCGGAGAAACAGAATTCGCGAGCCGTCCGGCGACCAGCGTGGGCTGTATCCAAAGGGCGAAATTCGTTGCACCTGACCGCCAAAAGGAGCGGGCACGCGATAGAGGCCCCCACCGTCGCGTTCAGAACGGAAAACGATCCAATTACCATCCGGCGACCAGTCAGGTTGCCATTCATGTTCATCGAATTTGGTGAGCCGGATTGCTTCGCCGCCGTTGACAGATTGAACCCAGATGTTGAAATTACCGTCGCGATCGGAAGCATAAGCAATGAACCTTCCGTCCGGGGACCAGGTCGGGCCCATCTGGAGGCCGGCGTCGAAAGTGATCCGTTTGAGCGGGCGAGGTAGGCGTTCACTCTGTTTGGATTGACGCGTCCAGATGGTCGAGTAGAACGTCAGACCGGTTACCAGCAATATCAATCCGATCACGGTCAGGGCAATCGCCTTGTGCTGCCGGAGCGTTGAGACTACAGATTCGATGCTGGACAGCGATGCCGTCTGGGCGTCGCGCTCACTGGTTGATCCGCTTTCGAAATCTGAAGATCTGCGCCGCTGTGGCTGGCGGTCCCGGCCCTGAGGTTCAGGCTGAGTGGACGCTCGCCTCTCGGCGCCGGAATCGAGGACGAGATTCAGCTTCAGCGCCATCAAGTCACTCTGCAGTTCCCGAATCGTCTGATACCGCTCATCGATCTCCTTACTTAGAGCTTTCGAAAAGATTGATTCCAAAGCGCTACTGATCTGCGGCGGCAGGCCCTCGATCGGCGGCGGCGACTGTTTCAGTATCGCCACGATTACGTCCGTGCTGGTTGAACCTCCGAAAGGTAGATCACCAGAGATCATTTCGTAGAGGACGACCCCCAGGCTCCAAATGTCGGTGCGCGTGTCGAGCAGCTGGCCGCGGGTCTGTTCAGGCGACATGTAATTGACGGTCCCGATCATTAAGCCCGGCTCAGATTCGGCTTGCGAAATAGTTTTGTTTATGAGACGGCCTTCCGGATTGGTAACGCCCTGGATTTTGGCAAGGCCGAAATCCAGGACCTTCACATGCCGCTCGGAGGTGAGCATGATGTTTTCTGGTTTGATGTCGCGGTGGATGATCCCGACGGCATGCGCCGCGGCGATGGCACTGGCTATTTGCACGGCCACTTCGACGGCTTCACTTGGAGACATCCGGCCTCGACGCAGGTGAGCACGAAGAGTTTCTCCATGTATGTATTCCAGCGCGATAAAATTTACGCCCTGGGCCTCTTCGATCTCATAGATGTGGACCACGTTCGGATGGCTCAGGGCCGAAGCAGCGCGTGCCTCCTTGATAAAACGGCGCAGGCTTCTGGGGTCATTCGGTTTGCGTGACAAGAGAACCTTGAGGGCAACCAGCCTCTGCAGCTTCGAGTCACGCGCGAGGTAGACTTCGCCCATGGCTCCCGTGCCAAGAAGGGATTGAATGGTATATCGGCCTAACTGCGTTCCTGCGGCGAAGGACATGGATTGGGGCGCTCGGTGAAAAAAACCGTTGACGTACTCTAGTACACGGCCGCTAATTGTCAAGAGTTTCGTCGGAGGAGCGCGACAGAAGAAAATAGAGAAGGCGGCTCGGCGTCTGGGCAAAGGACGGACACCGTTTGGCTTGTTGGAATTTGTCTTTCTAGATCCCGAGACGGGAATAAAAATTCCGCGCTTCGCGGATCTGGGCCAGGATCTCAGCCATGATCGTGCCATCCGGAGCATCACCCTCAGCCGCCCAAACTCTCTGAGCATCCTGCTCGGTAACGAAAACGCGTTTGTCCCAGAGATCACCGCTGTAGCAATAGTGGATCATTTGGCCGTCAGGCCGTTCACCCATGCGATACTCCAAGCCCACGAGGTGGGTGAGACTAATCGGTATTTTCAACCGGACGACGGCAAGACCGAATGCGTACATGCTGACCTCCCACATCCCCTCAGGAAACTGATCGATGCAATCCAACCAGGTCTCGGCCAATTGCTTCGCGGACGTTGCCGCGATTAAGTAAGGAACCCCACAACGCAACTCATCGCGGTTTAATATTTCGTTCGGCGAAACCCCACATCTTTCGGCGGCGAGCAGAGTGCGGTCGTCGTCATAGTTCATGTAGCTGTAGAAATTGGCGGAGAGAGGAACAGGGAACCTGGCGTTTCCCAGAAAGATCATATCCGGATCGCACAGTACGAGATAGTCGTCCGGGTCCTTGAACACCTCAGCGGCGTGCAACAGCGTTCCCGGCGTATTTCGCGGAGGGTAAATGTAAGTTCCCGCGGTGAGAGCATAGCTGGGCACGCCCCGGACAAAGCCTCCCGCGCCGACGATATCGCGGAATCCCGAATGCCACTCCTCCCCTGAGTCGTGGACGAAAAAGGTTGGCGTAAGTCCGACGCGGCTGGTGCATGAGTAGTGGAAGAGCTGGCACTGCCAAGCCATGTAGGGATTGTTCTCGGCCGAAACGATGACGTGGAATTTACTCATTTTGGAGCACCGCGGCTACTGCAGCCAGTTGATTGCGGGTGTGCCCGTCAACCAGCTAACGATGATGTACTTTTCGCCGCTGGTAACCGGCTCGGCACAGTGCACGTAGGTTGAGGGAAAGAGGATCGCCTTACCTGCTTCTGGTTTAACGGAAAAGTTCATCATTGGGAAAGTCGTTGCACCTCCCACAAAATCGTCGTTGAGATAGCACAGCACCGTGAAGTATCGCTCATGCTCTCCGGGCACGAGGTCTATGTGCGGCACATAGAAACCACCGGGCAAGTAACGAACCAGATGCGTGTCGCGGTGATCTTTAAGATCGACCTTCCATGCTTCTTTCACCAAAGGCTGAATAACGTGTTCGATTTTTCCATCAAACTCTCGCCGCAGATTAGAGTCATGCTCGGGTATAAGCGATTCTGCCGAGCGATATTCGCGATGGACAGCAGCGATTTTTTCGGCGGTATGAATCGTGGCAGATTGCCAGTCGCACGCGCTGCGTGAGGCTTCCAGGATCCGGCGGCTGCACACATCGTTGTAAAGCTGGAGAGAGATCACACCGCGGCTTTCCCGCACGGCCTCGTACCGGGGTGCAAAGCTATTACCATTCAATGTGTCGAATTCTCGCATGTGCGATCGCCGGGTTAGCCGATACGCAGAGTTTGATAACTCGGATCAAAAGGGGCACGAAGCAGCAGTCGCATCATGCTTAGTTTGCGCCGCGACCATTTCTGTTGACAGACGGGGAACTAAGGGCCGGCACCGTCAGGGCTGCGGTCCAACACCACCACCGGGCTGCGGTCCAACACCACCACCGGGCTGCGGTCC
>Ga0068859_100003938_pt1 | contig 15163 bp, 17 predicted proteins | sample KBSSwiS22_FD_66585 | JGI IMG/M metagenome (GOLD analysis project Ga0068859, IMG submission 66585) | Switchgrass rhizosphere microbial communities from Kellogg Biological Station, Michigan, USA - KBS Switchgrass S2-2 | ecosystem: Host-associated > Plants > Roots > Rhizosphere > Soil ...
GCGCTGATGCGGGGCCTGCGCGTGCGCGAGGACATGCTGGCGGGCGTCGCCGCCGACGGCGCGGTGACCGTGGAGGGCCACTACGTGGGGCGCTTGCAGGCGGCGGCCTTCGAACCCGCCCGCGGCGCGACGCTGCTGGAGGAAAAAGCGCTGCGCGCCGCGGCGGTCGCCGCCGTTGGGCCGGAGATCGCGCGCCGGCTGGGCCGCCTGGCCGCCGAGGCCGACGAGGCCTTCGCCCTGTCGCCCGACGGAACGGTGCTTTGGCGCGGCGAGGCGGCCGGCGCGATCAGCGGCGGCGGGCCGTTCCATCCGCGCGTGCGGCTCTATGGCGACCTGGGACCGTCGGCGGCCCGCGAGCGCGCCGCGCGGCGGCTGGAGGCGTTCGTGGCCGCCGAGGCGGGGCGCAGGCTCGCGCCGCTGCGCGCCCTGGACGTCGCCATGTCGGAGGGCCGACTGAAGGGCCTGGCCCGCGGCCTGGCCTACCGGCTGAGCGAAGCCGGCGGCGTGCTCGACCGGGCGCAGGTGCGGGCCGAGGCCAGGGCCTTGAGCCAGGTGGAGCGCCGCGCGCTGAAGGCGCTGGGCGTGCGGCTGGGAGCGTTCAGTCTCTACCTGCCGGCGTTGCTCCGGCCGGACGCCGCCGCGCTGCTGCGCATCTTTGCGATCCGCGAGACGCCGCATTGGCGCCCCGCGGCGGACGGGCCCAGCCCCTTGCCGCATTCGCGGCCGCCGCCGGCGGCGTTGGCCGCCTTCGGCCTGCGCGCGGTGGGCCGGCTGGCCGTTCCCGTGGAACAGCTCGAGCGGCTGGACGCGCTGATGCGCTCCGCCGTGCGCCGGGCCGACGGGATCGTGCTCTCCGACCAGGCCCGCGAGGAGCTGGGCTGGAGCGAGGCGGACGCCCTAGCCATCCTGCGCGGCCTGGGCTTCCTGAACATGGCCAAGGCGGGCGAGCCCGCGGTGTGGCGCCGACGCGGAGAGCGGACGGACACGTCCGGCAGAGCTGAGACGCCGCCGGCCGCATCGCCCTTCGCGGCGCTGGCGTCGCTGAAGCCGGCCGCCGCGCCGGTCCGGCGCAGGCGGCCGCGACGCCGCTCGAAGCAGGTCCGGACGTGAGGGGGGTGCGGTCGTTACGTTCTGGTGCTCCCCCTCTGAGGGAGCTGTCGGCCGAACGACTGACTGAGGCGGTTGTTTCGGCCGGGGCGGTGACCCCCCACCCCGGAGGGGGAGGACCTTCGTGACCGAATCTCCCGACGCGTGCCGCGCCGACGTGTGGCTGTGGCGTGCGCGGTTCTTCAAGACCCGCACCCTGGCCGCGAAGATCTGCGAGGAAGGCCGCGTGCGGTTGACCCGCACCGGGGTGGAGAGCCGCCTCGACAAGCCGGCCCGCACGCTGCGGGTGGGCGACGAACTGGTGTTCGCGCTGGGCGGGCGGCTGACCGCCGTGCGCGTCGAGGCGCTGGGCGAACGGCGCGGGCCGCCGGCCGAGGCGCGCGGCCTCTATTCGCCGTTGGAGAGAAGCTGAAGGCCCGATCAGTCCTGGCGCATTGACAAGCGGGGCCCGCGCCGTGAAAAACCCGCGCCCCGATGGGCTGCGACCGGAGTTCGACCTTTCGATGACCTATATCGTCACCGACGCCTGCATCAAATGTAAGTTCATGGACTGCGTGGAGGTGTGCCCGGTCGACTGCTTCTACGAGGGCGAAAACTTCCTGGCGATCAATCCGGACGAATGCATCGACTGCGGCGTGTGCGAACCGGAGTGCCCGGTGGACGCCATCAAGCCCGACACCGAGGACGACCCGGACGGCAAGTGGCTGAAGATCAACGCAGACTACTCGCGGGTCTGGCCGAACATCACGGTGAAGGGCGAGCCGCCCGCCGACGCCGCGGACTTCGAGCGCGAAACCGACAAGTTCGACAAATATTTCAGCGACAAGCCCGGCCGCGGTTCCTGACCCGGGCTGCAAGCCTTTCAATCCGCTTAATTTTATGATAGGCTGTTTCTTGACGTGAGGGCTGCCGGATGACCGCCCCGCATCATCATCTGGAAGTAGCGCCGTTCCGGCCGACGACCGCCTAGCTGGCGAAGGATGTCTTAGAGGTTATTCGGTTCAGAGATTTCCATACGCCGCGGCGAAATTTGGCGGCCGGCGTAGCGTTGTCTCTATCCAAAAGACCCGGGCCCAGGCGGGCCGACATTCGTGTCATCGGCGCCAACGGCGCTACGGACCTTTTTGAGAGGACATTTGAATGAGCAAGAACGGATTGGAATTCTCGGTTGGCGATCACGTGGTCTACCCGGCCCATGGCGTGGGTCAGGTGCAGGGGATCGAAAGCCAGGAGGTCGCCGGTCTCTCGTTCGAGGTTTACGTGATCACCTTCGACCATGAGAAGATGACGCTGCGCGTGCCGACCGGCAAGGCGCGCTCCTCGGGCCTGCGCTCGCTGGCCGAGGGCAACGTGGTCAGCCAGGCGCTCACCACCCTGAAGGGCCGCGCGCGCATCAAGCGCACCATGTGGAGCCGTCGGGCCCAGGAATACGAAGCCAAGATCAACTCCGGCGACCTGATCTCCATCGCCGAAGTGGTCCGCGACCTGCACCGCGCCGAGAACCAGCCGGAACAGTCCTATTCGGAGCGCCAGCTTTACGAATCGGCCCTGGACCGGATGGCCCGCGAAGTGGCCGCCATCGAGCGCATCGACCGCGACGCGGCCATCGGCATCCTCAACAAGTCGCTGATCAAGGCGGTCGCGGCGTAAGCCGACCTCGCGTCTCTGATCTGGAAGCGCCCGGCTGAAGAGCCGGGCGTTTTCGTTTGCGATGAGGCCAGGTCTGCCCAGCGGACCGTCGCGCCTTATGGTCGGCCCTACAGGCCCAGCGCCTGGCGAAGCTCCGCGCGAGCGGCGGCGAAATCGCGGGCGAAGGCGGGGTCCGACTTCGCCGTGGCGTAGACCGCCGCCCCGATCAGGCGGCCGGCCTCCACGTCGCTGGGGAAGTGCTGGGCGCAGACCACCCGGCTGTCGCCGTAGTCTCGGCCGCGGGCCAGGATCGCGTCGGCCTTCTCCGGGACCATGTCGCTCAGCACCAGGGCCATCATCCAGCCGCGGCTGGCGTGGCCGGAGGGATACGACTTGCTCGGCTCCAGCATCTTGCAGGTCTCGATGGAGCGGTCGACCAGCGGCGGGCGTGGGCGGCCGTAAACGTTCTTGGCCGGCGCGGTCAGCGACTTGACGTCGGCGAACAGCACGTCGAACAGGGCCGCGGTGCGGGGCGTGCGCGCGGTGGTGAACCCCGGCCCCAGCACCGGCCCAAACGCGCGATAGGGCGAGGGATCGTCGTCGCTCTGGGCCTGGATCCAGCGCGGCCGGCCCTTGAGGGCCTGGTCGGCCTTCACCTGGGCAAGGTCGGCCGCCTGGGCCGGACTGTCCGGCGCCGGCGGCGGCGGCAGGAAATGGCTCGCGTCGAGGTGGGCGGCGGCGATGTAGCTGCCGGCGCCGGGCGCCGTCAGCGAGCGGTCGGCGCGCCCGGTCGTCGCACAGGCCGCCAGGAGCAGGAAGGCGGCGGCGACGGACGTACGCATGACGGATTCCCCAAAGCCGGCCGACGCCGGGCGGCGCAACCTGCGGCCTCAGGCGGCGGTCCGCAAGCTCTCCAGCGCCAAAGAGAGCGCCTCCGGATTGACCGGCTTGTGGATCAGCGGCGCTGCGGCGAAGCGCTGGTCCGAGATCTCGCCATAGCCGGTGGCGAAGACGAAGGGCACGCCACGGTCCCTCAACGCCTGGGCGAGGGGAAACACCATCTCGCCCCCCAGGTTCACATCCAGGATCGCGCCATCGAAATGGCGCGCCGTATCCTCCAGCCAGGACAACGCCGCGTCCAGGTGGCCGAAACTGCCGACGACCTCGCAGCCGAGATCGACCAGCATGTCCTCCATCATGATGGCGACCAAGCTCTCGTCCTCCACAAGGATCAGGCGCAGCGTGCTCAAGCCAAGGCGATCCTGTTTGACAGCGGCGCCTTGAGCGAGAACACCGCCCCGTCCGGCTCGAAGGCGACGTGCGCCTCGCCGCCCAGTTCGCGGGCGATGCCGCCCTCCAGGAGGCGCAATCCAAAGCCGGTGCGAGTGGGCGGCTGGACCGCGCGCGCCCCGCCGCGTTCGCGCCAGGAAAACCCCAGGGTTCGACTGGGCGCAGCCATGTCCACCGACCAGTCGATGTCGACGCCGCCGCTCTCGACACCGAGCGCGCCGTGACGCACGGCGTTCACGGCCAGCTCGTGGACGGCCATGTGGAAGGCGACCGCCGATTCCGGCGCCAGGGTGATGTCCGGACCCTCGGCGCGGATCCGTCGCCCGTCGACGCCGCCGAACGCCTCCAGCGCCGCCGACAGCACCTCGCGCAGGGAGGCGTCGGCCCACTCCCCCCGGGTCAGCAGCTCGTGGGCGCCGGACATGGCCTGCAGCCGACCGGTGAAGGCGTCGACGAACTGCTCCGGCGACGAGGCTTTGCGCAGGGTCTGGTCGGCGATGGACTGCACCGCGGCCAGCATGTTCTTGCAGCGGTGGTCGAGCTCCCGCAGCAGGAACTTCCGCCGCGCCAGGGTCTCGTTGAGGGAAGCGTACATGTGCGCGTTCTCGAGCGCCGTGGCCGTCGCCCGCGCAATCACCTGCAGCTTGACGGTCTCATCCTCGGTGGGCGTGCGTTGGCGGGCCCAATAGGCGCCGATCGCCGCCACCGGGTCGCGCGGGCGCACCGGCGTCATCACCAGACTCTTCACGAAGGTCGGCCGATAGGCGTCGTGCGGGATGCGGTCGTCCGCATAGATGTCGGGGATCACGACGGTCTGCCTGTTCAGCATCGCCCAGCCCGAGATGCAGGCCGTCATGGGGAAGCGCAAGCCCTTCCAGAGCGGTCCAATGGCGTCTTCGTCGAGGTACCAGCATTGGTCGCCGTCCCGCATCACGAAGGCGACTCCGTCGGCGCCGGTGATCTGCCGGGCCGCCGAGCGCACCACGGCGGCGACGCCCTCGACGGTGCGCACGGCCGACAGCGCCTCGATCGTCTCCACGAGCGTGAACAACGGATCCGTGGCCGGGGCGGGCGTCCCCACCGGCGAAGCGGCGGACCTCATGGAGCTTCCTTTACACAGACCGGAACGGGCGAACCACGTGGTTCGTCGTTTCTAGCACACGTTCAATTCCAAGTTGTTAAGCGTTCGCACACGAAATGGCGCCCTCAGTCCGCCGCGACCGCCGCCGGCGCGGCGACGAGCGGGGCGGAAACCGGCCCCCGCGACAGCTCCTCGCGCAGGCGGTCGCGGTCGAGGTCGCCCTCCCAGCGTGCGATCACCAGCGCCCCGACGCCGTTGCCGACCAGGTTGGTCAACGCGCGGCATTCGCTCATGAATCGATCGACGCCGACCAGCAGCGCCAGGGCTGCGATGGGAATGTCCGGCACGACCGCCAGCGTAGCCGCCAGTGTGATGAAGCCCGCGCCAGTGACCCCGCTCGCCCCCTTCGACGTCAGCATGGCCACGGCCAGCAGGGTCAGCTCCTGGGTCAACGTCAGGTGAGTGTTGGTCGCCTGGGCGAGGAACAGCGTCGCCAGGGTCATGTAGATGTTGGTGCCATCGAGATTGAACGAGTAACCGGTGGGGATCACCAGCCCGACGGTGGTCTTGCCTGCGCCCAGGCGCTGCAGCTTCAGCATCATCTGCGGCAGCACGGATTCCGAGGACGAGGTGCCGAGCACGATCAACAGCTCGTCGCGGATGTAGGCGATGAACTTGAAGATCGAGAACCCGGCCAGCGCCGCCACGGCCCCCAGCACCACCACGACGAACAGCACCGACGTCGCGTAGAAGGTGGCGATCAGCGCGCCCAGGTTGACCAGGGCGCCGGTCCCGTACTTGCCGATGGTGAAGGCCATCGCCCCGAACGCCCCGAGCGGCGCGAGCTTCACCACCACGCCAATAACCCCGAAGAACAGCTTCGCGGCCTCATCGAGGAAGCCCGCCACCTTCTCCCCGAATTCGCCCAGCCGCGTGCAGGCGATCCCGGTGACGATCGCGGTGACCAGCACTTGCAGCAGCTCGCCCTTCGCCAGGGCGCTGAAGAAACTGTCGGGAATGAGGTTGAGGACGAAGGCGACCCAGCCTTCGCCATGCTTGGCCTTGTCCACATAGCCGGCCGCCACCGCCGGATCGAGGCTGGCGGGATCGACATTGAAACCCTGGCCCGGATGGACGAGCTCGCCCACGATGAGGCCCACCACCAGGGCGAAGGTCGAGACCACCTCGAAGTAGAGCAGCGTGCGCACGCCCAGCCGCCCGAAGGCCTTCAGGTCGCGCATGCGCGCGATCCCGCCGGCGATGGTGCAGAAGATCACCGGGGCGATGGCCATCTTGATCAGCTTGACGAAGCCGTCGCCCAGCGGTTTCAGCGCCGCGCCCGTGGATGGCCAAATCGCCCCCACCGCGACGCCGAGCACGATGGCGATCAGAACCTGGACGTAGAGCACCCGCAGGTGACGCATGCCGCTTTCCCCCCGGCGCACGACGTGGACGCCAAAACCCTAGAGCAAAGCGCGGACGAACCGAACCCCTGCGCTCACCAGCCGAGGCCGAGCGCCACGGTGATCGGCGAGGGCCGAGCCTGGGCCAACGCCTGCTCGAGCGCCACCAGCTCTTCGCGCGCCCGTTGCAGCGCGGCCGCCCGCCCGTCTGCATCGATGTCCGGATCCTCCATCGACTGCGCCAATCCCTCGATCGCGGCCCGGAGACCGAGCACCCGGTTGAGCAGGGGCATATCCACGTCGACGTGCTCGCACAGGTTCAGCACCGCGGCGTCGACGAATCGCCGCACCGCGTCGGGGGCGCCCTGGCCCTCTCCGGCCAACTGATCGCGAATCAACGCCACCTGTGTCGCCAGCAAGGGCGGCAGCGGACTGTCCTCAGCGCTCCCGGTCATGGTGCGCCTCCCGCCCACGGAATTTCGCAGGGATGTGAACCATCATGACGTCCGGCGCCAAGACTATGACGGCTTCTCAAGTCCGGAGCCCCATGAAATCGCAAGTTTTGCGAGCGTGGGCGAAGCTGCGCGGGCCGTTGTGCACTGATGCGGCGCCATCGGTGAGGCCCGGGAGTCACGCCGCCTCCTGCAGCGACATGGCGTCCTGCAGGGTTAGCTAAGAGTTGCCAGCGACTGCCCGCACGTGCACCTTCGCCGCGATGCCGATGGACGACCAACGGACGCTGGGGCCAGGCCTTCGGCAAAGCAACGACGACGGGGGAACCGTCGCCGGTTCGGACCGTCGCGTGGCGGTCATCATCGCCGCCAAGGACGCCGCGCGGACCATCGAACGCGCCGTCTGCTCCGCGCTCGCACAATCCGAGGCTGCGGAGGTGGTGGTGGTCGACGACGGCTCCAGCGACGACACCGCCAGGGTTGCGAAATCCTGCGATGACGGCACCGGACGGCTGCGGGTCATGGGCCAGGCCAACCGCGGACCGTCGGCGGCGCGCAACACCGCCATCCAGGCCAGCATTTCGCCGTATCTCTGCATCCTCGACGCCGATGACTTCTTCATGCCCGGTCGCCTGCGTCAGATCTTCAACGCGGTCGGAACCGACTGGGATCTCGCCTCCGACAAGCTGTTGCTCGGCAAGGAGGGGGCGGAAGACGGCCCCTACGAGCGCTGGCGCGCCAGCGAGGTCCTGCCGCCGCAACTGAGCCTGGCGCAGTTCGTCGACGGCAACATCACCCGCGCCGCGCATCCGCGGACGGAACTGGGCTACATGCAGACCGTCATGCGCAGGGCGTTTCTCGACGCCCACGCGCTGCGGTTCCGCGAGGACCTGTGGCTGGCCGAAGACTACGTCCTCTACGCCGAGATGCTGGCGCGGGGCGGCCGGTTCAGGACCGTGGAAAGCTACGGCTATGTCGCCATCCAGCGGCCGGACTCGCTCAGCCACCAGCACCCGCCCGAGCGCCTGGAGGCCCTTCTCAAGGCCGACGAGGCCCTGGCCCGTATCCCCGGCATTTCCGCGGACGGACGGCGCGCCCTGGCCCGGCACCGCGACAGCGTCCGCCTGGAATGGATCCATCGCCGGGTGCTCGAGGCCAAGCAGGCGGGCCGGCTCGGCCAGGCGGTGGGCCTGGCGCTGAGCGGCCCCGGGGTCTTCGCCTACATCCTTTCGGAGACCACGCGGGCCTGGCGCGCCCGGGCCGCCTAGGGTTCCGGGCGCTGGGGCGGCCTGCCCGCGCCTGCGAACTTTCGTCGCACCTTCCCTCAGGCGTGACGCGCGGAAGGTGGCCAGAACCATTAAGCAATTCCGGCTCACTTGGTCCCATGGTCGATACCAAGCAGAGCATCGCAATGGCGTGGCGTGGGCGAACCTACAAGGGCGTCTGGTACGTCTGCGACGGTGAAGTCCACGTGGAATGCGGGGAAAACCACCGGAGCGCGGACCTTCCCCGCGGCGAGAACGGCGCGCAGCTATTGGCGGAAACGATGTTCCGGCAGCTCGTCAGGATGGGGGCCGGCGGCGATCCGAAGATGCTGGCGTCTGCATGACCGCCGAAGAAGATCGGTCCGGCGCGGGCACGAGCGCCGCGATCGCTCTTCGTCGGCGCTCGTCGGCGCTCAGGGTGCTGCTGATGGGCGTCATCGCGCTGCTCATCGGGACCTTGGGACATTGGGCCTACGCCGGCGCGTGGTGGGCACTCTACGTCTTGGCGCAATCGGCGACTCTCCTGACCGAGGCGCGAAGCGACCGCTGGGGAAACGGTCCGCTCTACGTTGCAAGCTTCATGAGCTTCGCCGTCGCCGGCGCACCCACCTGGCACTTGTGGACGCAAGCCGGCGTCCTCGGGGCGGCGGCGGCCACGATGTTCCTCTGCGGCATGCTGGCTCAACTCGTGACCTCGTCGCTCGCCGCTCGGCGGCTGTTCATCGCCTCGGTGGCGCCGCTGATCACCTATCTGGTGGTCGTCCCCCCGTTGGCTTTCGGGCCCGGGCGTCCGGTCGAGGCCGCGGCGATCCTGGCCTGCGCCCTGCTGTTCATCGGCTACCTTTCCATCCTGTGGCGCGGACAGCAGGCGGTGTTCGAGGCTATCGAGCAAAGCCGCGTGCAGGCCGAGGCCGCCAGCCGCGCCAAGACCGAGTTCGTCGCCACGATGAGCCATGAGATCCGCACGCCGATGAACGCGGTTTTGGGGGCGGCCAACCTGCTCTGCCGCACCGAGCTGTCGAGCGACCAGAAAGGCCACGTCGCGATGCTGCAGGACGCCGGCGCGGTGTTGATGCAGATCCTCAACGACGTGCTCGACCTGTCGAAGATCGAGGCGGGCAAGCTGACGATCGAGCGCACGAGCGTCGACCTGCATGCGATGGTGCGGCGCTGCGCCAACTTCTGGGAGCCTCGCATCACCGACGCGGGGCTGGAGCTGCGCGTGGAGATCGCGCCCGAGACCCCGCGCACCGTCGTCATCGACCCCGTCCGGACGGGCCAGATCCTCTTCAACCTGCTGGCCAACGCCCTGAAGTTCACTGCGCACGGGACCATCACGCTCGCGCTGCGCACCGGACCCGACGACGATGAAACCCCGTCGATCCTTCTGTCGGTCGTCGACACGGGCATCGGCATCGCGCCCGACGCCATGCAGCGCCTGTTCGCGCCGTTCGAACAGGCGGACAACTCGATCACCCGCAGGTTCGGCGGCACCGGCCTCGGCTTGGCGATCAGCCGGCGGTTGGCCAGCATGATGGACGGCGACCTCACCGCCCAATCGGTGGAGGGCGCCGGCTCGACCTTCCAGTTGCGCCTGCGGGCGGCGATCGCGGAGGAAGGTCAGGCGGACTCCAAGCTCCCCGGCGAACCATCCGGGAACGACGCCGGGATCGACCTGCGGGTGCTGGTCGCCGAGGACAATCCCGCCAACCAGCGGATCATCGAACATTTCCTGCGCCCGATCAGCGCCCACGTGACATTGGTCGACAATGGCCTGCAGGCGGTCGAAGCCCTGGAGATCGCCATCTACGACGTCGTGCTGATGGACATGCAGATGCCGGTGATGGACGGCCTCGAGGCGACCCGACGCGTGCGGGCCTCGGCGGGACCGAACGCGGACGTGCCGATCTTCGCATTGACCGCGAACGTGATGGAAGCGCATCGCGACGCCTGTCGCGAAGCCGGGATGAGCGGCCACATCGGCAAGCCCATCGACGCCCGTCTGCTGCTGAGCACGGTCCTCAACGCCCGCGCCGGACGGCTGGGGGCCGGCGAGGACATCGTCATTGAGCCGGCCGCTTAGCGGTTTATGCGAGACGTCGGTCCATCTTCGCGCCCAGGCCGAAGGGCGTGCTTCAATTCAACGCTTGCGTGATCGCCGATAAGCGTGGAGGCAGCGGCGCAACCATCAAGATTGGGACGCATTGCGGGCGTATATGTCTGCGACCCGACGAAAGACCGAAGCAAGACCATGGAACTCGACCCTCGCGCGCTGCGCGGAGCCCTCGCGAAGTATCAGCGGCCAAGCTGGCGGCGAAGCATCTACGAGCTTCTGGTCACCGCCGTTCCCCTCGCGGCGATCTGGCTTCTGGCGGCGTTCGCGGCGCGCCACGGGTGGTGGTGGGGCCTGCTGCTCAGCGTCCCGGCCGCCTGCTTCCTGGTGCGGCTGTTCATGATCCAGCACGACTGCGGCCACGGATCCTTCTTCCCCTCGAGGCGGGCGAACGCGGCGTTCGGCGCCATCCTCGGGGTCCTGACCATGACGCCTTACGGCTATTGGCGATGGACGCACGCCATCCATCACGCCACGTCGGGGAACCTGGACCGCCGCTGGCTGGGCGCGGTCGAGACGCTGACCATCGACGAGTTCCGCGCCCTGTCGCCCCTGCGCCGGCTCGGTTACAGCCTGTACCGGAACCCGCTGGTGATGTTCGGGCTGGGACCCAGCTACATGTTCCTCCTGCAGCACCGCCTTCCCATCGGCCTGATGAAGGAGCCGGCCGCCTGGCGCAGCGTGATTGCGCACAACCTCGGCCTGGCCAGCTTCGCCACGGTCGTCGTCCTGATCGGGGGCTTCAAGCCGCTCCTCAGCGTCCACCTGCCGATGGTGGTGCTGGCCGGCTCGATCGGGATGTGGCTGTTCTACATCCAGCACCAGTTCGACGGCGCCTTTTGGGCGCGTCAAAAGGACTGGACGCTCGACGAGGCGTCCCTGCGGGGAAGCTCGTACCTGGACCTGCCGCCGGTGCTGCGCTGGCTGACGGCCAACATCGGCGCCCACCACGTCCACCATCTGGGCAGCAAGATCCCCTTCTATCGCCTGCCGCAGGTGCTCAAGGACCACGCCGGCCTGAAGACCATGCGCAGGATCCGGATCGGGGACACGGTGCGCGCCATGCGCCTGGCCTTGTGGGACGAAGCGAACTCCCGCCTGGTCACCTTTCGCGACGTGTGCCGAGGACGTCCGCTTGGCGGCGTAGGAAGCAAGGCCTGACGTCCAAGGCGACGGTCGCCCCCTGGCGACGCGCGTCACCCTTGCGCCGGCGGGTTCGACTCGTCAGAAAGGCCTCGGAAATCGACGGACCGATTTCATTGGCCAGGCCCGGTAGCTCAGCAGGATAGAGCAGCGCTTTCCTAAAGCGAAGGTCGGGGGTTCGAGTCCCTCCCGGGCCGCCAGCCAGTCCCCTGGAACCGTCTATGCCATTGGGAGCGTTCGGCGCTTGGTGCGAAAAGGGAAGACGATGAACGGTCGCGTTCGGTACGAAATCGCAGACGGGATCGCGGATGTCCGGCTCAGCCGTCCGGAAAAGCTCAACGCGTTCGACCACGCCATGCAGGACGCGTTGGTGGAGACGGTGGAGGCGCTCGCCCAACGCAAGGACGTCCGCTGCGTGGTTCTGTCGGGGGACGGGCGCGCCTTCTGCGCCGGCGTCGATCTGGAGGGCCTGGGAACACGGGAACCGGGCAGCCTCCTGCCGCGGTGGGCCGGGCCGGCCAACAAGCCGCAGCAGGCCGCCTACGGCTGGCGGACATTGCCACAGCCGGTCATCGCCGCCGTGCACGGCTACGCGTTCGGCGCCGGGTTCCAGATCATGTTGGGCGCGGACATGCGGATCGCGGCCCCCGACACGCAGTTGTCGATCATGGAGGCCCGCTGGGGGTTGGCGCCGGACGTCGCCGGCATCGCGCTGCTGCGGAATCTGGTGCGCGACGACGTCGCGCGCGAACTCACATACACAGCCCGGCGGTTCGACGCGCAGGAGGGCGTCCGGCTGGGCGTCATCACCCGCGTGGCCGAAGATCCGCACGCGGAGGCCATGGCGCTCGCGCGGACCATCGCCGCCAACAGCCCCGACGCAATGCGCGCAGCCAAGCGGCTCATGAACCTCATGGCGGATGCGCAGACCGCGGAGATCCTGCTGGCCGAATCCGTAGAGCAGACCCGCCTGATCGCATCCGAGAACCATCGGGAAACCAGGGCCGCCGCGAACGAACAACGAGCGCCGATCTTCCGCGATCCGGCCTGAATCGCGATCGCCAGAGCAAGTGACGCGCATGGGTAAGCACGAGACGCGACGCAACATCCGGCGAGGTCCGCCGCGCCCGGGCGAGCGTACGGCCGAGGTGCTGTCGGAGAGCGGGGTCGAACCAGCGGAGGTGCAGGACGGGCCGGCCGGACGTCCTGCCGACCAGGCTCCTCCCGTCGTAAGCGTGGCGGACGGAATCGATGTCGCCGATGTGAAGCTGGACCTGAACCTGCGGGTCCGGGATCTCGGGGTCGCCGAGCGCTGGTATGCCCGTGTCTTCGGCGTCGAGCCCATCTATCGCGGCGTGGATCGGACCCTGGAGGACGTCGCGACCGACATGGTCTGCTTCCGCCTGGGCGGCGTGAAGATCTGGTTGCTGCCGCGTTCGACCGACGCGAACGCGCCCCGGAAAGAGCAGAGGGTTGGCATGGCGTTCATGATCCGCCGTCCGCTCGCCGCGGTTCGAGCCCACCTTGCCGCGCTCGGCGTACAGTTCGACGATACGCCGAGCCCCGGTTTTCCGATCAATGAGGCGGGGGTTCGGGTCGGCAAGGATGCGGAGTTCATGTACGTGCTGGATCCGGACGGTCACAAGCTGGAGTTCTGTTTCGTCTACCCAGGCGAGCGCTAGTCGCGCCGCCCTCGACGCATGGCTTCCCCCCAGACGAATATCATCTAGAAACGTCGGACAGCGGCTTAGACGTCCATGCGCTGCGGGGCAGGCAAACGATGAGTGGCTGCGGAAAGCGGACGCGCAGGAGACCTTAGCGGATGTATGAATTCGTCATCACCACCACCGACGCCCATGTCGGTGTGATCAAGTTCAACCGCCCGGAGCGCCACAACGCCGTCCACGATGCGATGGGTGCGGAGATGCAGTCCGCCATCCAGGCGGCCATCGAAGATGACGACGTCCGCTGCATCCTGATCACCGGCGAGGGCAAGTCGTTCTGCGCTGGTCGGGACACCACGGTGCTCGGGCACCGCGCGCGTGATGAAAGCGACTTCCACTTCGTGCGCCGCGCCCAGCAGGGCCGTCTCGCGCTGCTCGATTCGACGAAACCCGTGATCACCGCCATCAACGGCTACGCCATCGGCGGCGGCTGCGAGATGGCGCTGGCCTCGGATATCCGCATCGCGGCCGAGGATGCGATCCTGGCCTTGCCCGAGATCAACTACGGACTGCTGCCGGACACCGGCGGCACCCAATACGTCACGGCGCTCGCCGGCCCCGGCGTGGCCAAATACATGACGATGACGGGCGCCCGGGTCGGCGCGCGTCAAGCGTTCGCCTGGGGCCTCGTTGATTTTCTGGTCAAGCCCGAGGAGCTCCAGGACTTCGCGATGCAGATGGCCAAGGACATCGCCGCCAAGCCCCCGATCAACCTGGCGATGGCCAAGCAGTTGGTCGACAACATCCATGGCGCGGCTGTGCGCGAAGGCGTTCGCCACGAGCTGATCGCCCAGAGCGCCATCTTCAAGACCGAGGATTACCAGGAGGCGCGCGCCGCGATCCGCGAAAAGCGCCAGCCCGTGTACCGCGGCAAATAGCCGGTCCAGAAACTCTATCGAGCTCGACTGAACTCGGCCGGCGGCTGAAGCCAGGACGGCGCCGGCGAGCTTTGAAACCACCAACGTCGCGCGCCCGAATGATGGGGCGATGCGTTTCTCGCCATGCCTATGTTGAGCGCATCCCGACGGACATCGACCTGGTAGCCATAGAATGTCTCAGCGTACCGCATGGCCGCCGAGTCATCGGTGAAGGTCACCTCCATCTCGAGGCAGGCGGCGGCCTCACTGCTGAGGCGGAATTGGTAGGCGTGCACGACGCGCTCCTCCTGCAAGCGAAGACTATGCAGTCGCTGATTCGAGTGACGCTTGTCCGCGCCGCACGTTGACGGACGGATGACAGGCGCCCGCACGCACCCTGCCCGTCACCCGCGATGACATGGTCGCATGAAAGCGTGAAACGAGGCCGCCCGCCCGCGCGTTGATCGCTCAACGTGTGCTGACGCGCAGGTTTCACATTTGTCACGCAGATCAGGTGAGGCGGCGCGACTCACGCGGCGTCTCGTAAGTGGGCGCCTCCGGGTTCTGGAGGCGCGGATGAAGAAGGCGATGGACCGTTGAGCCCGGACCTCAGGCTGCTTCTGGCGCGGATCGAACAGGCGCGTGGGCCGGACGAGGAGCTGGACAGGGCTCTCTCCGTGGCCATCCAGGATGACGGACATCGACGGGGCCATACGCCGTCCGGCGAACGCATTCGGCCTTACACCGGCAGCCTGGATGCAACCCTGGAGCTGATGCAGCAGGTGCTGCCCCGATGGGCGGTCGAGGCTTGCCGCTATGGCCACGCCGGCCGTGCGCGCGCGACGATCTGGCCCGAGGGCCTGCGTCCCGAGATATCCCATGACGGCTCGGCCGCCACCCTTCCGCTCGCCGTTCTGGCGGCGGTCCTGAAGTCGCGGATCGCGGAGTCGTCGCGGTCCGGCGCACGCCCGCCGATCGTGAAGCGTGACAACATCGTCTACGCTTGGCCGTCCTCCGACGCCCTGAGGCCTGGCGCCTAGGCCAAAAGGCGGCGCGCGCCGTCGGCGGCCAGTCGCGCGCGCTCAAGGGGCGATACGCC
>Ga0068859_100003940_pt1 | contig 15160 bp, 11 predicted proteins | sample KBSSwiS22_FD_66585 | JGI IMG/M metagenome (GOLD analysis project Ga0068859, IMG submission 66585) | Switchgrass rhizosphere microbial communities from Kellogg Biological Station, Michigan, USA - KBS Switchgrass S2-2 | ecosystem: Host-associated > Plants > Roots > Rhizosphere > Soil ...
CCGGCGGCGTGGCCGGCTGGACCCTGGCGGACTTCAAGGCGCACCACGGACAAAAGCGGGGCTCCGTCGGCCGGCTCAACCCGGGCGTCGAGGCCCGCGTGGTGAACCCCGACACCGGCGATGCGCTGGCGATCGGCGAGCAGGGCCTGCTGGAGCTGAAGGCGGCGCAACTGGGGGACGGCAAGTCGTGGGTGCGCACCACGGACCTCGCGGTGCTCGACGCGGACCAGTTCCTCTGGATCAAGGGCCGCTACGACAACGCCATCATCCGCGGCGGCTTCAAGGTAATTCCGGACGACGTGGTGAAGGCGCTCGAAGCCCACCCGGCGATCCGGGAGGCGGCCGTGGTCGGCCTGCGCGACGCGCGCCTGGGTGAGACGCCGGCCGCGGCCTACCGGCTTCGGGCCGACGCCGAGCCGCCGACCGAGGACGAGCTGCGCGGCTTCCTGAAGACGCGCCTGCTGCCCTACCAGGTCCCGGTGAGGTTCCTTTGCCTGGAGGAGTTTCCGCGCACCCCCTCGATGAAGGTCAGCCAGCCTGACCTCAAGGCGCTGTTCGCCGCGAGCGCCTGAGCATCGTTCAACCGGCCTCCGCCGCGGCGATCTCCCTCAGGCGCGCCTTGATGATCTTGTTCATGGCGTTGCGCGGCATGTCGGTGACGAAGCGCCACACCTCGGGGACTTTGTAGCGCGCCAGCTGGTCGAGGCAGGCGGCGCGCAGCTCCGCCTCCAGCTCCGGACCCGGCGCGACGCCGGGGGCGAGCTCGACGAAGGCCGCGACCACCTCGCCCAGCCGCGCGTCGGGCTTGCCCACCACCGCGGCGTCGCGGATGCGCGGATCGGCGGTGAGCACCCGCTCCACCTCCGCCGGGTAGATGTTGGCCCCGCCGCGGATGATCAGCTCCTTCAGGCGGTCCTTCAGGAACAGGTCACCCTCAGCGTTCAGCGCGCCGATGTCGCCGGTGTGCAGCCACCCGCCCCGCAACGCGACGGCGGTCTCCTCGGGGCGCCGCCAGTATCCCAGCATAGGGGTGTAGACGCCACGCCAGTCGCCCGTCCCGGCGGCGCGGATGCAGATCTCGCCAGTTTCCTCTGGCGGCAGGACGCGCCCTTCGGGATCGAGCGCGGCGATCTCCACGTGGGCGAACGGTCGGCCGCAGGAGCCGGGGACCAGCCCGCCGTCGGCCCGGGTCCCGGTGACGGCGGTGGGCGCTTCGGTCAGGCCGTAGCCGCTCATCAGCGGCATGCCGAACCGCTCGGCGTACATCCGTCGCAGCTCGTCGGGGACGTTGGCCCCGCCGGCTCCGGCGAAGACGAGGCTGGCCAGGTCGGCCGGGTCGATCTCGGGGCGGGTTAGCAGGTCGAATACGGTGGCGGGGGCGCTGGTGAAGGTCTCGATCCGCTCGCGCCGCACCCATTCGGCTATGCCGGCCGCGTCGGCGCGGTCCATGCAAATGCAGGTCCCGCCGCCCGACATCGACGTGACCGGGTCCAGGATCATCAGGTTCAGGATGGTGAGGCCGAGGGTGACGCCGCGCCGAAGATCGGGCCGCCAATGGGCGCCGCGCAGGCCGGCGTGGGTGATCGCCGCCACCACGATCATGTTGTGCTGGCTGTGGACGGCGCCCTTCGGATGGCCCGTCGTGCCGCTGGTGTAGGCGATCGCCGCCGGGGCATGGGGATCGACGGCCACGGCGGGACGGGGCGCCCCGGCCTGCGCCTGGACGAGTTGCAGCCACGCGTTCGGCGCCGCGCCGGGCTCCATGTCGATCACGTGCCGCAGGTCGGGCAGGTCGTGGCGACGGGCCTCGATCTGGCTTCTCGCCGCATCATCGGCGAGGAACACGCACGCCCCGGAATCCCTGAGCTGATAGGCCTTCTCCGGCCCGGCCAGCGGCCGGCTGACGCCGACCCAGATCGCCCCGAGACGCTGGGTGGCGAAAAAGGCGAGGACGATGTCGGGGTGATTGCCGGCGCTTGCGGCCACCCGGTCGCCCGCCTTGACGCCCAACGCCTGCAGGGCCGCGGCGGCGGCGTTGATCGCGTCGTCAAGCTCGCGGAAGCTGTAGCGCGCGAACCGTCCGACCAGGGCCTCGGCGTCCGGCTTTTCCGTGATGCTTCGGTCGAGGCAGGAGGCGACGTCCGTCCAGCCGCCGGGAATGGCGCGCGCGCCGGTCACGCCGTAACGGCCGGGTGGTCCGGGTGGGAAGTCCTGCCGTACGATCCGGTCCCGATGGTCAACTGGCGGTCTCCGACTGTTCCGAAACGTCGATATAATCATCAACGTAGTTAGCGATATTGATGATGTTAAGTGGTATTTTCGAGAGCGGACGCCAGCGTTCGCGGCAAAAACACCGGTCCGGTCGCCCGGATCTAGGGGTATCGGTGCACCTGTAGCGACTTCGCTAGCTTTGTTATAGATACCCTACCAGAAGCCACTCAGGACTCTCCATGTTCACCTCTGGCGGTTCCGAAGGGATCCGCGTCCCGAAAGCCGCCGAACTGGTTGCGAGCCGCATCCGCCGCGCCATTGTCACGGGCGATCTGAAGGACGGTCAAAGCCTTCCGTCCGAAACCCAGTTGATGGCGGAGTTCCGGGTTTCGCGCCCGACCGTGCGGGAGGGGATTCGGGTCCTGGAATCGCAGGGCCTGATCACCGTCAGCCGCGGCGCGCGGGGCGGGGCCAAGGTGACCCGGCCCGATTCCGGCATCGTCGCCAGCGCCGCCGCCATTGCGTTGCAGACCCGTGGCGCGACCATCAAGGATCTCTACGAGGCCCGGATGCTGATCGAGCCGCCGGCCGCCAAGCTCGCCGCCGAGCGTCGGCCAAAGACCGCGGCCAAGGTGCTGCGGCCGCACGTCGAGCACGAGTTCGACATCGTCAACGACCCGGACGCCGTGACCCGGGCCATCGCGGAGTTCCACAAGCTCCTGATGGAGCAGTGCGGCAACGAGACCGTGGCGACCCTGGCCCTGGCGTTGAAGGACGTCTTCGAACGCTCGCTGCTGAGCTCCCAGCACCATAGGAAGCCGACGTCGGAAGCCGACCGCATCGCGCAGGTTCGCTATGGCCTGAAGTCGCACGTGAAGCTTGTCGACCTGATCGAGGCCGGCGACGGCGTCGGCGCCGAGGCGCATTGGGTCGAGCACATGGAGAACGCCGGCCGCGTCTGGCTGAAGGACGTAGGCTCCAAGGGGATGATCGACCTGTTCGGCTGAGGCCTCGCCTTCGCTCCCCAGATCGGCGCTTCGAGTCCGGGCCGCCCGTGCGCGCCAGAATCCGCTTTTAATCGCTAGCGACGTTAGATAATTGTGCGCAAGCAGCCGGCGGCGCCAGGTCGTCGCCGCTGATTTTCATTTAGGAATTTCCAACAGGAACGGATTGCGCGATGGCGACAGTGAGCGATGTGAAGGAAGACGCCGGTTATGGCGTGCTGACGGAGGCGGGGATCGCGCGGCTGCGCCAGCGGGTCGGGATCCAGGTTCGCAAGCCGACGCCGCCGCACAATTACGAGGTCACCTTCGATGGGACCCGGCGCTTCGCCAACGGCTACGGAGACGGCAATCCGCTGTGGTGCGACCGCGACTACGGCAAGACCACCCGCTGGGGCGGGCTGATCGCGCCCCCGAACTTCCTCTACACCATGGGCGAGCACGACGCCCCGGAGCTGACGGCCGAGCAGAAGGCGCTGATGAAGGGCGATCCGCTCATCGGCCTGGGGTCGTACCAGGCGGAGATGAGCTTCGAGTGGTGGCGGCCGTTGCGGCTGGGCGACCAGCTCAAGCAGCGCTCGGCCCTGGTGGGGGTCTCGGTGAACGAGAACTCCTCGTTCGGCGGGCGCACGGTCACCGAGACCAACGGCTTCATCTACCGCAACCAGAAGGACGAGCTGACGGCCATCCAGCGCGGCTCGTGGATCCGGGTCGAGCGGCACGCCTCGAAGGAACGCAAGAAGGAATACGAGCTTCCGAAGCCCTACACCGACGAGCAGCTCGCCGAGATCGACGCCGCCTACGAGGCCGAGACGATCCGCGGGGCGGAGACCCGCTACTTCGAGGACGTGGTGGTCGGCGAAACGCTGCCGACCATCGTGCGGGGTCCCTTGCGGACCAGCGACCTTATCGTGTGGCACGTGGGCTGGGGCATGCAGCTCACCCCGCCCGGCGCCTTCCGCGAGTCCTGGAAGATCCGCAGGAAGGTCCCGGGGATGTACACGAAGAATGAGCTGAACATCCCCGACACGGTGCAGCGCCTGCACTGGGAGAAGGCCTGGGCCAACGAGCTGGGCGTGCCGATCCCCTACGACTACGGCGGCCTGCGCGAGACCTTCCTGACCAACATCTGCACCAACTGGATGGGCGACGAGGGCTGGCTCTGGAAGCTCGGCTGCCAGCACCGCAAGTTCGTCTACACGGGCGACACATACTGGATCAAAGGCAAGGTCCGCGAGAAGCGGCAGGAGGCCGGGCGCAACGAGGTCCACCTGGACATCTGGGTGGAGAACCAGTGGGGCACGATAACAAGCCCCGGGACGGCGGTGGTGCTGCTGCCGACCCGCGACAAGGCCGTCGACCTGCCTGCGCCCGCCGAGGAGAACATCGACGCGATGTTCGCGCACGAAGCGGCCAGACTGGCCTAGACACTGTATCAAGTGCGCGTCGGCCCCCCTGGCCGGCGCGCACGCCGGGGTTCTGCAATGACCTACGAAACCATCCGCTACGAACGCACCGGCCGCGTGGCGGTGATCGTCTACGACCGCCAGGAGCGCCGGAACGCCTGGAACGTGCCGATGTATCGCGAGATCGTGCAGGCGGTCGAAACCGCCAACGCCGACGACGGCGTCGGCGCGATCGTCATTGGTCACGAGGGGCCGATCTACTGCGCCGGAACGGATTTCAAGGCGACGCCGGAGCCGCCGGACCCCGCGACCGGCCGCTCACCGAACATCGCCATGGTCTCGATGGCGCAGGACAGGAGCTGGCTGCACCTGCTGGCGAGGTCGAAGCCCACGATCGGCGCCATCCGCGGCGCCGCCCTCGGTCTCGGCGTGACGCAGATCCTGCCGTTCGACATCCGCGTTGGCGGCGAGGGATCGACCTACGCGTTCCCGTTCCTGCGGCTGTCGGTCATGCCGGAACTCGGATGCACGGCGCTGTTGCCGCGGCTGGTGGGGTACGGGCGGGCGGTGCACATCTGCCTCACCGCCGCGACCCTGGACGCCCGGGAAGCCGAGCGGATAGGCCTGATCACCGGGGTCTATCCGGACGACGAGGTGCTGGCCCAGGCGATCGCCCTAGGCGAGCGGATCGCCGCCTATCCCGCTCTACAGACACGCCTCACCCGCGACATGCTGCGGGAGAACGCCGGCGAGTACGACTACAACGTCCTGCTGCAGCGGGAGACCGACGCCTTCATCACCATGTTCAAGGCGAGGAAGAAGGCGGAGCGCCCGAGCTGACCCCCGGGCCGGCCGCTCAGAACCCGTAACGGGCGAGGGAGGCGCGCTTGCGCCGTTCCACCAGCGCCTTGCGCTGGGCGGGCGTCATGGTCGCGGTGTCCGGCGGCAGGGCGGCGCGCAGGTCGGCCAGCTTGACCAGCCTGGTGTCGGGGACCGTCGGCTGCTCGACCAGGTAACGGCGGAACAGCACGATGCCGAAGCCTGTCCCGACGACGTCGAGCCAGTTCGCCACGCCCGGGTCCTGGTGGGCCAGCACGAAGCGGATCTTGCCGTCGGAATCCACCGCCGCCTGTGCGTCGTTCAGCGAGCTGTGGTGGTAGGTGTAGTCGATGGAGGCGAACCAGACGTCGCCCAGGGAGATCCCCCAGTACTTGGCCTTCGGCGGATCGGTCTCGATGATCAGGGCCTCGTCCGGCTTGATGTCGTAGGCCATGAACTGGAAGTTTCCCTGCGGGTTCGAGCCGCCGACGCGGGGCCGGTTCGGATCGGGCTCGGGGGCCGGCGGAAAGGCGTTCACCGGGGCGCTGTCCAGGATCCGCCGGGTCGTGCGGATTGAGAAGTCAGCGGAGTAGCGCATGAAGCGGGCCGCGGCGCGCAGGCGCTGGTTGAACTCGCCCTCGTCATAGACGATGGGCTCGTCGCCCCTGAGGCCCAGCGCCTCGATGTGCATCTCGACCCCGCGCTCGCCTTCCCAATCGCACCAGGTCTCGCGGATCAGCACGGTGTTGTTCCGCGCGTTCCGGTCGAGCCTAATCCAGTTGCCGGGCTGCGGATCGGCGGAGACGACGATCTCGTAGGCGCCGTCGGCGTCGGCCTCGAAGGCTTCCAGCGTGTAGTTGCCGAGCGGCTCCATGGTCGTGTCGCCCCAATGGCCGTTGCTGACCTGGATGTCGGTCCATCGCGTGGTCCCGAGCCGGCCCCACATGCGGTAGGTGCGCGCGCCGTCCAAGTAGGTCCAGCGGTAGAGGAAGTCGGGGTTCGACTGGCCGGTGGTGATCTCGAACGGCATGAACTCCAGGTGGATGTTCAGGTTCGGATAGGCCTGCCGCGGCGCGATGTATTTCGCGAACGCCGTCTGCTGATGCATCTGGAGGAAGTAGAGCGCCTGGGCGCGTATCGTCGGGTCGCGGCTCAGCTCGTGGCCAAGCACGTCGCGCCGGACCTCCTCGAGGGTGTCCATGTAGAAGCGCCAGGCCGCCTCGGTCTCCGGGGCGATGGGGGACGACGGGAATCCGGCCATGTGTTTCCTCCCGGCCGCCAACGGCCGCCAGCTCCAAGTCTGGACAAAAGAGGATACTATTGCTAGCCGTAAATTCGGCGGTCGATGCGGCTCGGAGTGCGGACATGGCGATACCCAGCGCCGACGACCTGATGCGCGAGGCGGAGCGCCGCACCGGACTGTCGGACTGGGGCTGGTTCGACATCCGCACGCCGCTCGATGTCCTGGTCCGATCGGTGACCGAAGAGGCCAATCTCAACGCCTTCGGTGAGCGGGCCTGCGCCGCGCGGCTCGGGTTCGTGCTGGCGAGCCGGCTGCGGATGATCGAGGACCGCAAGCGGGCGCCCGCCATCGCGGCCGAGACGATCCGCCGCCCGGTGGTCATTCCCGGCCTGCCGCGCAGCGGCACGACCACGCTGCTGCAACTGCTGGCCCAGGATCCGGCCAACCGCTCGGCGCTGACCTGGGAGATCCACGCCCCGTCGCCCCCGCCGGAGCGCGCCACCTACGAGACCGATCCGCGGATCGGCGAGGTCCAGGCGCTCTATCAGGAGATCGGCCTGACGCGGCCGGAGCTCATGGCCATGCATCCTTTCGGCGCGCAGGTCGCCGAGGAGTGCATCTTCATCTGCGAGCACGCGATGACCTACACGCCGTATGGCGCCATGTGGCATGCGCCGACCTACGGGGCGTACGGCGCTACGGCCAACTACGCGGCCGTCTTCCAGGTGCACAAGGAAGTGCTGCAGCATCTGCAATACCGGTTCCCGGCGGAGCGCTGGGTGCTGAAGGCGCCGTCGCACATGTTCCACTTGCCGGACATCGTGGGCGCTTATCCCGACGCCGTGTTCATCCAGACCCATCGCGACCTGGGGCGCATCATTCCCTCGCTGGCCAAGCTGTTCGGGGCGTTGCGCCGCCTCTACTCGGACGATCCGGATGTGGCCGATGTCGCCGCGGCCGCGCGTCTGCAACTCGCCACCTGGGAGGCCGGGCTGCAGGCCATGGCGGAGTTCCGGGCCAGGCCCGGCATGGAAGCGCGCTTCGTCGACGTCCACTACCAGGCGCTGCTGGAGACCCCGATCCAGGCCATCGAGACGATCTACGAGCGCCTGGGCCTGGACCTCTCGGGCGCCGCCGCCGACCGGATGCGGACATGGCTCGCCGGCAATGTGCAGGGCCGCCATGGCGCACATGCCTATTCGCTCGCCGACTGCGGCCTGACCGAGGCGGATATCGAGCGCCACTTCGGCGCCTACATGGATAGCTTCGGGGTCGCGCGGGAGGCGCGCCGGTGATCAGCCGAGCGGCGCCTCGGCGCCGGACCTGACGGTCCCCTTGTATTCCCGCGGCTTCGCGCCCGCGCCGCGCAGGGTCAGGCCGCCGTCGATGACGATGGTCTGGCCGGTGACGTAGGCCCCCCCGGGCGCGGCCAGGAACACGGCGCAGGCGGCGATCTCGTCCGGCTCGCCGAGGCGTCCCAGCGGGATCGACGCGTCGAGATCCCCCCGGACGTCGGGGTTCGACCACAGGGGCCGGGTGGCTTCCGACACGGTGAAGCCGGGGGCGATGGCGTTGACGCGGACGCCGTGCGCCGCCCATTCGAGCGCAAGGTTGTCCATCATCTGCAACAGCGCGCGCTTGCTGACGCTGTAGGCCGCAACGGTCGCCGACGCCCCGGTGCCGGCCACCGAGGAAATGAAGATCACCGCCCCGCCCCGCGCCTTGAGGTGCGGCAGGGCCGCATGCGCAAGGTGAGTGTTGTTGACGACGTTGACCGTCAGCATCGCGGAGAAATCCTCGGCCGAGGTGACCGCCGCCGATCCCAGCACGTCGGCTTTGGCTGCGTTCAGCACCAGGACGTCGAGCCGCCCCCGCCAGGCGACCGTCGCCGCGATCAGCCGGTCGAGGCTTTCCACGTCAGCCAGGTCGGCCGCCTGCGCCAGGGCGCGGCCCTCGCCGCAGCGGCCATTGATCTCGGCGGCGACGGCGTCGCAGTCGGCCTGGCGGCGGCTGCTGATCACCACGTGCGCCCCGTGTTCGGCCAGGCGGCTGGCGATCGCCAGGCCGATGCCCTTCGTGGATCCGGTGATCACGGCGACCTGGCCCGAGAGATCGAACAGTTCCGACATCGTCCACCCCTGGATCCGGCGTCCGGCCACGGCGGCTGGCGCACGGATCGACAAAGAGTACACTATGAACCAATCGGGAGAACGCGCGACGTCGGATTATCAAAAACCCTGGCGCTCGGGCCGACGCCCAGATCGGAAAACGCACCGGCGCCGCGAGGCGGTTGCGCCGTTCGCCTATTTGAGTATCCTATTGCTATCGATCGGGGGCGTCCCGAGATCGTCCCATGGCCGCTGCGCCGTTCGAGAATACCTGGAGTAAGGTTGTCATGTCGAAGCCGCTTGCTGGATTGCGCGTGCTGGATTGCTCGCTTGGCCTGGCGGGTCCGCAGGCGACGGGCCTGCTCTGCGACTACGGGGCGGAGGTGATCTGGGTCGAGCCCCCCGGCGGCGATCCGGCGCGCCGGAGCGACCCGGCCGCAGCGTCGGTCTTCAATCGCGGCAAGCGCAGCGTGATCCTCGACCTGGAGAGCGCCGCGGACCGGCGGACTCTGTTGGACCTTGCGAAGCGCGCCGACGTGTTCGTGGAGAGCTGGCCGCCGGGACACGCCGAGGCGCTGGGGCTGGGCTATGCGCAACTGCACGCGCTGAATCCGCAGCTCATCTACGCCTCGATCTCGGGGTTCGGCCGCGAGGGGCCGTTCAAGGACTATCCGCCCTACGAACCGCTGGTTCACGCGCTGATCGGGACCATGGCGCAGCAGGCGGGCCACCGGGAGCCGCCGATCTTCCAGGGCCTGCCGTTCGCCAGCACCGGGGCGGCGCAGCTCGCCGTCATCGGCGTCCTGGCGTCGCTGAACCGGCGCTTCGACGACGGCGTGGGCCGGCAGGTGGAGACCTCGCTGTTCGACGGCGCGCTGGCGTTCCACTCGATGCTGTGGGGCGAAACCGACGCCTATCTGAAAGCCCAGGCCGCGGCGCCGTCGACACGGCCGGCCATGGGTGGGCGCAGCGTCAACCGGCTGGTGGCGCGCTCGTTCCTCTGCGGCGACGGCGAATACATCGGCGTGCATACCGCCGCGGTGGGGGCGTTCGGGCGGCTCATGGAGGTCCTCGGCCTCGACAAGCAGATCCGGCCCAGCCCGAACGGAATCGACGTCGGCACGCCGCTGACGCCGGAGGAGTCCGACGTCCTGGAGCGGGAGATCCACGGCATCTTCGCCGCGCAGCCTCGCGCGTACTGGGTGAAGCGGCTTATGGAAGCCGACGTCTGCGCCATCGAGCACCTTCGTCCCACGGGAGTCTTCGACGAGGCGCAGGCCCGTCATAACGGCATGGTCGTGCGGGTGGACGACCCCGTGCTGGGTCCGGTCGAGCAGGTGGCGCCGGGCGTGCGGTTCGATGGCGTCCTGCCGACCGCGCCGCAGCCGCAGCCGACGCCGGGGCGGGACACCCAGGCGATCCTGGCCGAACTGCGCCAGCCGCAAGCGACCTCCAAGTGGCGCTCGTCCGTCGACGCGTCCCACGGCCCGGACACGAGGCCTTTGCTGGACGGGGTGAACATTGTCGACCTGGGAGCCTATTACGCCGGACCCTATTCCTCGCGGCTGCTGGCCGACCTGGGCGCCGACGTCATCAAGGTCGAACCGGTGGTCGGCGACCAGCTTCGCGGCTTAGAGCGGCCGTTCTTCTCCGCCCAGGCCGGCAAGCGCTCCCTCGCCGCCAACCTGAAGGACGAAGGCCTGGCCAAGGCGGTGAAGGCGCTGATCGACTGGGCCGACATCGTGCACCACAACATGCGCCCCGGCGCGGCGGAGCGCCTGGGCGTGGGGCAGGCGCAGGTGAGGGCGGCGAATCCCGAGGTCATCTACCTCTATGCGCCCGGCTGGGGGTCCAGCGGTCCGCACATGATGCGCCAGAGCTTCGCGCCGATGCTGTCGGGCTATGTCGGCGCAGCCTACGAGGTCGCGGGCCAGTTCAATGAGCCGATGCCCTCCATCGGCAACGAAGATCCCGGCAACGGGCTGTTGGGCGCCATCGCGATGATCATCTCCTTGCTGGCGCGGCGGACGGACGGCGCGGCGTTCGTCTGCGAGAACCCCCAGCTCAACGCCTCGCTCGGCATGATGGCCCATGTGGTGCGCGATCGGGACGGCCACGCCGTCGGCGCAGGACGGCTGGATGTCCTGCAGACGGGCGTCGACGCGCTCGAAAGCCTTTATGAGACCGCCGACGGCTGGCTCTGCCTGGTGGCGCGCACCGACGACGAGATCCGGGCGCTGGAGCGCGTTCTCGACGTCCAGATCTTGGCCGATCCGCAGTTTGCGACGCTCGAACGGCGTCGGGAAGACCGGGAGGCTCTCACCGACCGCATCCGCGCCGCCTTTGCGAAGCGGCCGTCGAGCGCCTGGCTCGCGGCGTTCGAGGGCTCGGGCGTCGCGGTGGTCGCGCCGGCGGGCGCCAGCGCCACGCACGACGTGATGAACGACCCGCACCATCAGGCTTGCGGCCGCGTCGGGATGACGATGCATCCGGAGAAGGGCCTGGTGAAGGAGGTCGATCAACTGGTGAGGATTTCCGACGCCGAGGTCCTGCCGCATCGGCTGGCGCCGGGGCTTGGGCAGCACACGGAAGAGGTGCTGACCTGGATCGGGTACACCGCGGAGGAAATCCAGCTATTGCGCGCCCGGGGCGTGGTCCGATAGAGCGTCGACGGCGTCGCTTGGCGCCCTGACGGCAAGGGACCATTGGATGAGCAGGCGGCCCGCCACAGCGACACCGGCGCTGGCCAAGGTTCCGACCGACGTGAAGTCCGGGAAAACCGCGGCCGGCGCGGCATCCGACAAGCTCGGAACTGTCATCGCCAAGCAGATCGAAGCCGAAGTCCTGCGCGGCGGATGGACCGTCGGCCAGTCGCTTGGGTCCGAGCAGGAGCTCATGCGGCGGTTCAAGGTCAGCCGTTCAAGCCTGCGCGAAGCCATCCGCCAGCTCGAGATCCACGGCCAGGTCAAGATGGTCCGCGGTGTCGGCGGCGGGCTCATCGTCACCGAACAACCCCACCAGGCCGCCGAGCGGGCGCTGGCGATCTACCTCGAGCTGCTCAACGCCGACGTCGACGAGCTCTTCGAGGCGCGCAAGATCCTCGAGTCGCTGGGCGCCCGCCTCGCCGCCGAGCGGGCCAGCGACGACGAACTGCGCAAGCTGCGCGAAATGGTCGACGAACTCGACGCCATGCCGCCCAAGCTGGAGATCGTGGTTCTGCAGCACCTGGCGATCCGCAACATGATCGGCGAAGTCGCGGCGAACCCGGCCCTGACGATCTTCGTGGGCGCCTTGAACCGCTATACCGTCGAGGCGATCGCCCACGAGATCAGCGACAATTTCGGTCCGCGCAACCTCGTCAGTCCCAATAGCGCCAAGCGGCGCATCGTCGACGCGATCGTCGGACACGATCCGGCCGCGGCGGAGAGCGCTATGCGAACGGACCTGGAGAACCGCCACGCGATCCTGCGCCGGTATTTCAAGTCCCGGGCGACGCGGGAGCTGACGGACGCGCCCTCCCTGGCCGTCTCGGCGCCCAACGGGATCCACCCCAAGCTCGGCCAGATCGTGGCCATGACAATCGCCCATGAAATCGACCATCGCCGCATGGCGCCCGGCGATCGGCTGGGGTCCGAGCCGGACCTGCTGGTGAAATACGGGGTGAGCCGCGCGGTTTTCCGCGAGGCGATCCGCATTCTGGAAGTGCACGGGTTCGTGCGCACGCGGCGGGGCCACCTCGGCGGACTGATGGTGGCTGAGCCCAACCCGTCCTACACGATCGACTGCGCCATCGAATTCCTGCGCGCGAGCGGGATGAACCGCATCCATTTCGGGGAAGTGCGCAGCGTCACCGCGGTGAGCGCGGCGCAACTGGCCGCGGAACGCATCAACAAACCGCGCCGCGCCGCCCTCGCCTCGGCGCTTTCGGCGCACCAGGCTTCGGAAGGCGCCGACGTGATCCGCACGGCGCGGGCGTTGCACGCCCTGATCGGCGATATCTGCGGAAATCGTGCGCTGGCGATCTTCAATCGGGTGGTCCTGGAGCTCAACACCGGTCGCAACGAGGGATTGCCCGATGACGTCATCCTTGCGGTCAAGGCGAACGACGCCCGCATCTGCGAGGCGATCGCCGTAGGCGACGGTCCCCTCGCGCGCCGGCGCATGAGCGAGCACATGGCCGACGCCGCCCGCTGGGCCGAGCGTGGATTGACGGTCTTCCGCTAGCGACGGCTTCACCGCGAACCGGATTCTTGCGCGCCCGCGATTCGTCGCTTGATCGCCGACCCAAACGGGATACTGTTTAAGCGCTGGTCGGCCGCCCCCCCCTTTGCGAGGGCGAGGCTGTTCATCCAGGCCAGCTAGAATTGCAAGGGTGGAGGCGCGCGGTGCGGGACTACAGGTTGATTTCTGCGGACACGCATCTGGAGATTAACCCGGAGCTTTGGCAGGACTACATCCCCGCGAAGTATCGCCCGTACGGCCCGCAGCTCGTGGACAACCCGGGGCCCGGCGGCGGCAAGGCCTGGAAGGTGGAGGGCGGCGCGAACCTCATCCCCCTGGGCCTCAACATGTGCGGCGGACTGCGCTTCGATCAGTTCAGGCCGTCCGGCTGGACCTACGAGGACAACCCGCGCGGAACCGGCGACGCCAAGCAGCGGCTGGCGGAGATGGACCAGGACGGCGTCGACGCCGAGGTCCTCTATCCCGGCGTCTTCGGCCCGAAGCTCTACACGCAGATCTCCAACCGGGAGGCGCAGCGCGAGATCATCTCGGCGTACAACCGGTTCGTGAACGATTTCTGCGCGACGGCGCCCGACCGGTTCATCGGCATCGGCATCGTTCCCGAGACCGGCGTCGACGACGCCGTCGAGGAACTGCACCGGATCGCCGACCTGAAGCACCTGCGCGGCGTCTTCCCCAGCAACTGGCCGTCCGGGAAGGATCATCCGACGGACGAGGACGACAGGTTCTGGGCGGCCGTGCGCGAGACCGGCCTGCCGGTCAGCGTCCACATCAACTTCGGCGCTGGGCCGATGGCGCACCCCTTGATGCTCGAAGGCCGTCCCGTGCCGGGCGGCGGCGTCATCGGCCGCATGTCGGTGAGCTGCCCGCCGCCCGCCGGAACCTGCTCCCAGTTGATCGGCCTTGGGATCCTGGACCGCTTTCCGGAGCTGCAGTTCGTGTTCGCCGAGGCGGGAGCCGGCTGGCTCGCCTACTGGCTGGAGCAGATGGACGACCGCTACATGCGTCACCGCCACTACAGCGGCGTGCAGATCAAGCACCTGCCCAGCGACTATTTCCGCCGCCAGATGGCCGTGAGCTTCCAGATCGACCGCGCCGCCCTCGACAACATCGACCGGATCGGCGTCGACAACATGATGTGGGCCAACGATTTCCCGCATGCCGAGGGCGACTGGCCCAACTCGCGCCGCGTGGTCCAGGAGCAGTTCACCGCCGTGCCGGCCGCCGCGCGGGAAAAGATCCTCTCGGGCAATGCGATCCGGATCTACAAGCTGGACGCCTGAGGTCGCGGTCGACCCCCGGATTGGAAGCGACCGTATGGAAGCCATCGAAGCGCTGTTGAGTCGGGCGTCGTGTCCGAAAGTGACCACGCCCGGGCCCACGCCGGAACAGCTCGGCGTGATCCTGAAGGCGGGCTCGCGCGCACCGGACCACGGCCGCATTCAGCCGTTCCGCTTCCTGGTGATCGAGGGCGAGGCGCGCCATCGACTGGGCGAGCTTACCGCCCAGGCGCTGCGGCGACGCGAGCCGGACACGCCCGACGCGATGCTGGAGGCCGAACGGGGCAAGGCCCTGCGGGCGCCGACCATCGTGGCGGTCGCCGCACTGCTTCGTCCGCACCCCAAGGCGCCCGACATCGAACAGGTGATCGCGGCCGGCGCGGCCTGCCAGAACATGATGCTGGCGGCGCACGCCATGGGCCTGGGCGCGGCGTGGCGCACGGGCCCGGCCGCCTACGACGCCGGCGTGAAGACCGGCCTGGGATTCGAAGAGGGCGACGCCATTGTGGGGTTCCTTTACTTCGGCGCCCCCGTCGCCAAGCCGCCATTGCGCCCGGTGGACGTCGCTGCGCTGACGCGGCGGCTGTGATGTGGGCCAACGCCAGGGAGGCAATGTGATGAGTGAGTCCGTCTCGCCATTGGGCGAATTCCGACTGTCACCGGAGGACGACAACTTCCATACGCCGCTGAGCGACCATCGCTTCGAGCATGAGACGGTGTGGCTGTGGTTCTTCGTCCCCGAACGCAAGATCGGCTGCTGGGTCTACCATTTCGTGCGGCCGAACATCGGCGTCAGCGGCGGCGGCGTGCACCTGTTCGACGAGACGGCGTGGTTCCACATGGAGACGCC
>Ga0068859_100003941_pt1 | contig 15157 bp, 8 predicted proteins | sample KBSSwiS22_FD_66585 | JGI IMG/M metagenome (GOLD analysis project Ga0068859, IMG submission 66585) | Switchgrass rhizosphere microbial communities from Kellogg Biological Station, Michigan, USA - KBS Switchgrass S2-2 | ecosystem: Host-associated > Plants > Roots > Rhizosphere > Soil ...
GTAATATCATTGGTAAACAGGGAAAATTGACGCAGCGTATTGAAGTGCCCAATGCAAAAGGATCGTGGGGAACAGGTGTGGATTCGCTGAACACCCTCATCTCCGATCTGGTACATCCCACCATTGAAATTGCACACGTTATCAGTTCTGTTGCAAAAGGAAATCTGTCACAAGAAATGCCATTGGAGATAGGTGGTCATGCATTGAAAGGAGAATTCTCCCGCATTGCCAAGGAAGTAAATGACATGGTGAAACAGCTAAATCTTTTTTCCATGGAAGTAACCCGTGTTGCCCGAGAAGTAGGTAGCGAAGGAAAGCTGGGCGGACAAGCAAAAGTAAAAGGTGTGGGTGGTGTATGGAAAGACCTTACCGATTCAGTAAATGGTATGGCCAGTAATTTAACTGACCAGGTAAGAAATATTGCAGAGGTAACTACTGCGGTTGCAAAAGGTGATCTTTCTAAAAAAATTACGGTGGATGTTAAAGGAGAGATCCTTGAATTAAAGAATACGATCAATACCATGGTGGATCAGCTCAACTCTTTCTCATCTGAGGTAACCCGTGTGGCGCTTGAAGTGGGTACCGAAGGAAAACTGGGCGGACAAGCACAGGTAAAAGGTGTGGCAGGCACATGGAAAGATTTGACTGACTCGGTGAATCAAATGGCGAGTAACCTTACTGGTCAGGTACGTAATATTGCAGAAGTAACCACAGCGGTGGCAAAAGGTGATTTGTCAAGACAAATTACCGTGGACGTTAAAGGAGAAATTCTTGAATTGAAAGATACGATCAATACGATGGTGGATCAGTTGAACTCTTTCTCTGCGGAAGTAACCCGTGTGGCACGTGAGGTAGGTAGCGAAGGAAAGTTGGGCGGACAGGCGAAAGTAAAAGGTGTGGGTGGTGTATGGAAAGATCTTACGGACTCGGTGAATCAAATGGCGTCTAACCTTACCGGTCAGGTGCGTAATATTGCCGAGGTAACCACAGCGGTGGCAAAAGGTGACTTATCAAGAAAAATTACAGTGGACGTAAGAGGAGAGATCCTCGAATTAAAAAATACCATCAACACAATGGTGGATCAGCTGAACTCATTCTCTTCGGAAGTAACCCGTGTGGCATTGGAAGTGGGTACCGAAGGAAAGCTTGGCGGGCAGGCACAAGTAAAGGGTGTAGCAGGAACATGGAAAGATCTTACTGACTCTGTAAATGGTATGGCGAGTAACCTTACCGGCCAGGTGCGAAATATTGCGGAAGTAACAACAGCGGTGGCAAAAGGAGACTTATCAAGAAAAATTACGGTGGATGTAAAAGGAGAAATTCTTGAATTAAAAAATACCATCAACACGATGGTGGATCAGTTGAATTCATTTGGTTCGGAAGTAACCCGTGTGGCACGTGAAGTAGGTAGCGAAGGAAAACTGGGTGGACAGGCGCAGGTACCCGGTGTTGCAGGAACATGGAAAGATCTTACCGACTCCGTAAACATTATGGCGGGTAACCTTACCAGTCAGGTGCGTAATATTGCGGAGGTAACCATTGCTGTTCAAACCGGTGACTTATCAAGAAAGATTGATGTGGACGTTAAAGGAGAAATTCTTGAATTGAAAAATACCATCAACACCATGGTGGAGCAGTTAAGAAGTTTTGCATCCGAAGTAACCCGTGTGGCACGTGAAGTAGGTAGTGAAGGAAAACTCGGCGGGCAAGCTGCAGTAAAAGATGTAGGTGGTGTATGGAAAGATCTTACCGATTCAGTAAATGGTATGGCGAGCAACTTAACTGGCCAGGTACGAAATATTGCCGAGGTAACTACAGCGGTGGCAAAAGGTGACTTGTCAAGAAAAATTACAGTGGATGTAAAAGGAGAGATCCTCGAATTAAAAGATACGATCAATACCATGGTGGACCAGTTGAATTTATTTGGTTCAGAAGTAACCCGTGTTGCCCGTGAAGTAGGTTCAGAAGGTAAGCTCGGCGGACAAGCTGACGTACCTGGTGTTGCAGGAACATGGAAAGATTTGACCGACTCCGTAAATAAAATGGCGAGTAACCTTACCAGCCAGGTACGTAATATTGCCGAGGTAACCACCGCTGTTGCTAACGGTGACCTTTCCAGAAAAATTGGTGTGGATGTAAAAGGAGAAATCCTTGAGTTAAAAAATACGATCAACACGATGGTGGATCAGCTCCGTGGTTTTGCATCGGAAGTAACCCGTGTGGCAAGAGAAGTAGGTACCGAAGGTAAACTGGGCGGACAAGCAAACGTACCCGGAGTTGCGGGCACATGGAAAGATCTTACCGACTCTGTGAATCAAATGGCGGGTAACCTTACAGCTCAGGTAAGAAATATTGCCGAGGTGGCCATTGCGGTGGCGAATGGGGATATGAGTAAAAAAATTACGGTGGATGTACGCGGAGAAATTTTGCAGTTGAAAGAAACACTGAATACAATGGTGGATCAGTTGCGTGCCTTTGCATCGGAAGTAACCCGTGTGGCACGTGAAGTAGGTACCGATGGTAAATTGGGCGGGCAAGCATTTGTGCCGGGTGTTGCGGGTACATGGAAAGATTTGACTGACTCGGTAAATCAAATGACCGGTAACCTTACTGCACAGGTACGTAATATCGCAGAGGTAACAAAAGCCGTGGCATCAGGTGATCTTTCTAAAACAGTGGCCATTGACGTAAAAGGAGAAATTCTCGATTTGAAAAATACCATCAACACCATGGTGGAACAATTGAATTCATTTGCGTTTGAGGTTACCCGTGTGGCGAGAGAAGTAGGTACCGAAGGTAAGCTTGGCGGACAAGCAGAAGTAAAAGGTGTTGCCGGAACATGGAAAGATCTTACCGACTCGGTGAACATGATGGCATCCAACCTTACCAACCAGGTACGTGGTATTGCAAAAGTGGTAACAGCAGTTGCAACAGGAAACCTGAAACAAAAACTGGCCATCGTTTCCCGTGGTGAGGTGGCGCAATTGATTGATACTATTAACGAGATGATTGATACGCTGGCATTATTTGCCGACCAGGTAACTACTGTTGCCCGTGAAGTGGGTGTGGACGGGCAGTTGGGCGGACAGGCAAGTGTACCCGGTGCATCTGGTATATGGAAAAACCTTACAGAGAACGTGAACCAGCTGGCGCAGAATCTTACCACGCAGGTGCGTTCTATTTCTGAAGTGGCATCGGCGGTAACAAAAGGTGACCTAACGAGAACGATTAGGGTAGAAGCGAAAGGTGAGGTGGAAGCATTAAAAGATACCATCAACCAGATGATCGCTAACCTTAAAGAAACAACTTTATTGAACCAGGAACAGGACTGGCTGAAATCAAATTTGGCCAAGTTTACGCAAATGTTGCAAGGGCAAAGAGATCTTAAAACGGTTACACAGCGTATCCTTTCTGAGTTGGCGCAAGTGGTTACAGCGCATTGGGGCGCCTTCTATGTATTGAAACAAGATGAAGAAAATCAAAACGTAAAACTGAGCCTGTTCTCAGCTTATGGGTATAAATCTGAAAAAAATATCCCTACTGAATTTGCTATTGGCGAAGGTTTAGTAGGGCAGGTTGCTTTTGAAAAAGAAAGGATCATCTTATCAAAAGTTCCCACTAATTATATCAAGATAAATTCCGGTTTAGGCAAAGCACATCCATCCAACCTTATCATTCTGCCGGTATTGTTTGAGAATAAAGTGAAAGCAGTTATTGAACTGGCATCACTGGATATATTCAGTGAAACCCATTTGGATTTCTTAAGCCAGTTAACAGAAAGTATCGGTATCGTGCTTAATACCATAGAAGCAAATTCACGTACAGAAGAATTGCTTACACAATCACAATCCCTGGCTGGTGAGTTGAAGATACAGCAGGAAGAATTAAGCCGTACCAATGATGAGTTACAGGATAAAGCATTGCTGCTGGTAAAACAAAAGAACGAAGTGGAAGACAAGAACAAAGAGGTGGAAGAAGCAAGGCGTTCACTGGAAGAAAAAGCGGAACAGTTGCAGCTTACTTCTAAATACAAATCAGAGTTCCTCGCCAACATGTCGCATGAGTTGAGAACGCCGCTGAACAGTTTACTCATTCTTGCACAACAATTGTATGAAAATGCAGAAGGTAATTTGAATGAGAAACAGATACGGTATGCAAAGACCATTCACTCCTGCGGTGATGACCTTATCCAGTTGATCAATGATATCCTTGATCTTTCAAAGATCGAATCTGGTTTTATTTCAGCAAACATTTCACCGGTTCGGTTTACAGAGATCGCCTCATTTGTGGAAACAACATTCAAACCTTTATCAGAAGCCAAACATTTACGCTTCACTATTGAAACAGATACACAATTGCCGCTTACTATGGAGACTGACCTGCAGCGATTGAACCAGATATTGAAAAACCTGTTATCAAATTCATTCAAGTTTACAGAAAAAGGTGAAGTGAAGCTGAAGATATACGAAGCCAGGAAAAACTGGAAGCAGGGTAATGCTAACCTGGATGCTGCAAAAAGAGTGGTGGCCTTTGCCATCAGTGATACAGGTATTGGTATACCGCAGGAAAAACAGAATATCATATTCGAAGCCTTCCAGCAAGCAGAAGGATCAACCAGCCGTAAATACGGAGGTACAGGTTTAGGACTTTCCATCAGTCGCGGACTTGCAGAATTGCTGGGTGGTAGTATCGAACTGGAAAGCAGTTTATCCCAGGGCAGCACGTTTACTTTATTCCTTCCTGTGGAAAGCGTATCAGGAATTGTATCAAAAGAAACATCAGACAGTTTGAATGCACTGCACCAGTTCAGCCTGGGAGAAAATAAAGGCGAGATAGATTCGTTGCTGAATTCCATTCGTGCAACCAGCGGAACAGGCGATTCAAAGAACCTCAATCTCGTTAACGAGATGATCAATGATACCGGTGATGACCGCACCAATATTATACCGGGAGATAGCGTGTTGCTTATTGTAGAAGATGATCTGCGTTTTGCCAAGATCATGATAGAAAAAGCCCACCTGAATAATATGAAGGCTATAGTAGCCATCAGTTATATTGAGGTGTTCGATTTTATTAACCGGTTTATGCCGCACGCAATAACACTCGATGTTAAATTGCCTGATACCAGTGGCTGGAAAGTGCTGGATATGCTAAAGAACGATCTCAATTACAGGCATATTCCTATCTACCTTGTTTCGGGCGAAGAGAACCGGGCATTGGCTATGAAGCGTGGCGCAAGAGACTTTTTATTAAAACCACTGGGCAATGAATCATTAAACGAACTTTTTGATGATATAGCTTACGTAAGTAAAAAAGGTCCCAAAAAAATACTGGTAGTGGAGGATAATGAAATGGATTCTTCGCAGATCACTAAAATGATCACCTTTAACAACGTTAATGTAAGTATTGCATCAACCGGTAAAAAAGCTATTGATCAATTAAGCAATAACGATTTTGATAGTGTGATACTGGATTACACTTTACCTGATATTTCCGGTGCCGACCTCATTAGCAAAGTAGACGAGTTAAAGAAAAAATTAACGCCTGTGATCGTTTATTCGGCAAAGGATTTTAGTAAGACTGAACTAAGCCATATTAACCGCACTTCTAACACTATTTTATTTAAGGGCGTTAATTCACTGGAAAATTTGCTGGAAGAAACCATTGTACACCTTCACATGAATCATAAAGAATTGCCGCCCGAAAAGCAACGGGTGATTGAAGGCATTCGCATAAAAAATGATATACTAACGGGAAGGAATATACTGGTAGTTGATGATGATGTAAGAAACCTGTTTGCATTAACCACCGTGTTTGAAAGATATAGCATCAATACCATTACTGCAGAAAGTGGTAAAGAAGCTATTGAGATGATCAGCAACGACGAACTGAAAGTAGAAATGGTATTGATGGATATTATGATGCCTGAAATGGACGGGTATGAAACGATACAGAAAATAAGAAGGGAGCATAAGAACAGTACATTACCCATTATAGCAGTTACCGCCAAAGCTATGAAGGGGGATCGCCAGAAATGTATTGAGGCGGGAGCATCTGATTATATTACAAAACCTTTGAAAATTGACCAATTGCTTTCTTTAATGCGCATTTGGTTCTATAAATAATATTCATGAAAAAAAAGATATTATTAGTTGACGACCGGGAAGACAACTTGCTTTCTATGGAGACGATCCTGGAACCAGATGGCTATGAATTGATAAAGGCAAGCTCCGGGCGGCAGGCATTAAAAATATTGCTTGCCGAATTTGATTTTGCATTGATATTAATGGATGTAAAAATGCCCAACCTCAGTGGTTTTGAAACAGCAGCATTGATTTATGAACGGGAAAAACTGAAACATATTCCTATAGTTTTCATTACAGCCAATACTTATGGCGAAGAGAATATGTTTAAAGGGTACCGGATGGGCGCAGTGGATTATATCTATAAACCGATCAATCCTGAATTGCTGCGAACCAAAGTGTCCGTCTTTATAGAACTCTATACCAAGAACCACCAGTTGATTGCTCACGAACAAAAATTACTGGCTATCAATAAAAGCCTGGAGAACGAGGTGCACGAAAGAAAAATTTCAGAGGCCAAGGCCATTGAACTCAACCAGCAATTACTGGAAAATATCGATCGCCTTGAAGCAGCTAATAAAGACCTGGATCGTTTTGCTTTCATGTCATCCCACGATCTGCAGGAACCTTTGCGAAAGATCAGAACCTTTAGTGATCTTTTATATTCCAAGTACAAAAATATGCTTGATGATGAAGCCGTGCGGTACATCAGCCGGATACAAAAAGCCGCTGAACGTATGCAGGCATTGATAAAGGATATACTTGAATTTTCAAAAGTATCCAATGATAACAATAGTTTTATAAATACCGATCTGAATATGCTGGTAGAAGAGATATTGGCAGATATAGAACCGGCGGTGCAGGAAAAGAAAGCAACGTTCAACATTAAGCACCTGCCTTCGCTGGATGTAAATCCCGGGCTTATGCGTCCTCTCTTTTCTAATTTAATAAACAATGCTTTAAAATATTCTAAAAAAGATACCGAACCTGTAATTGATATTTATGCCGAACAGGAAACCGGCGCAGAAAAAGTAGAGGGGCTGAATGGATTGCGCAGTAAAAAATTTTGGAGGATCTTTGTTGAAGATAATGGTATTGGCTTTGATCAAAAATATGCCGAACAGATATTTGATATGTTCGTGCGGTTGCATGGCAACAGCGAATACGAGGGAACCGGTATCGGCCTGGCTTTATGTAAACAGATCGTGGAAAAACACCACGGTTTTATATCGGCGCTCAGCAAAGAAAATAACGGCGCCACTTTTATTATTTCATTACCTGTGAACTAACATTTGATTTAATGATAACTGATAGTTTAAACAATACCAAATTAATTGGTTTGAGTATGAACCAGCCTGTACGTATACTTATTGTGGATGATGATGAAGATGATTTCTATATCATCAGGGAATATATAAAAAAAATTGAAGGGCAGCATTTTGTTATAGACTGGTGTCACCTGTATAATGAAGCAGAGAAAATGATATGCACAGGTAAATACGACCTGTATTTTATTGACTACCGCTTAGGCGCAAAAACAGGGTTGGACCTGATAAAAGAATCCATAAAGAATAATTGTGAGGAGCCGCTTATTTTACTAACGGGTAATGGTAACCGCAAAATAGATATGGAAGCGATGGAATCAGGGGCCGTGGATTATTTGATAAAAGGAGAATTAAATACCGAGAAGCTGGAGCGGTGTATCAGGTATTCCCTGGAAAGAGGTTCTTCCTTAAAAGCGCTAAAAGCCAGTGAAAGAAAATTCCGGAATATCTTCGAACGGTCAAAAGACATTGTGTTTATAGCCGATGAAGAACTTATGTTTACAGAAGTAAATCATACTTCGCTTACATTACTGGATTATGAAAGAACAGCATTGCTTTCAAAAAGCCTGTACAGTCTTCTTGCCAATACCAATGATGCAGATTTTATCAGGGAACAATTAGCAGCATCAGGAGGCGTTTTAGATAAGGAGGTGGAAATACTTACTAAAAGCAATGAGAAAAAACATTGCATCCTTACGCTTTCCCGTGAGGCAGATATTACAGGCAGCACCTACATCCAGGGCATTATACATGATATTACCTCATTGAAAAAAGCAGAGAAAGCAACATTGCTGGTGGAAAAACTAAACATGGCCAGCAGGCTGGTAAGGGTTATTGCTCATGAAGTACGAAATCCGCTGAACAATATTATGTTATCTGCAGAGCAACTGGATCAGCCACAGAGTGAAGGCGAAACAAAGATCTGCCTTGATATAATTAACAGGAATTGTAAAAGGATAGAGAGCCTGATTGCTGAATTGCTTAACTCATCAAGGCCACGGCTGGTATCGGTAGAAAAAAGATCATTGCAATCCATCATAGATGAAAGCCTTGAAGCAGCTGTTGACAGGATAGCCCTGAGGAATATACGATTACATCGGAATTACCTTGATGACCCTGCATGGGTGATGGCAGACGATGAAAAATTAAAGATTGCTTTTCTTAATATCATCATTAATGCTGTTGAAGCAATGGAAGAAGATGAAGGCGAATTAATTGTTGCCGTAAAACAGAAAGATGTGCAATACATTGTGGAAATAGAAGACAATGGTTGCGGTATAAGCGAAGAAAACCTGGCACGTCTTTTTGAACCTTACTTTACATCAAAACAAAATGGCATGGGCCTGGGGTTATCATCAACACTTAATATTCTTCAATCGCATAACGTTACTCTCGATGTACAATCCCAGCTTAACAAAGGAACCCTGTTTAAATTATTTTTCAATATGGCCTGAGTAAAAGTGCATGGTAATTTTACTATTCAGGCAAAACTTAATTGTTATTAGTATAGAAAAATAATAGTTTTTATGGTGTTTATTATTATCTTTAAAGTAAGAGATAAAACCCTCAACACTATCATTTGTGGAAGCAAAAAAGATTTTTTTTATAGCAGACGACGATCAGGATGATAGAGAAATATTTATAGAAGCATTACACGGGATAGATAAATATTGTAAATGTATAACTGCTTTTGATGGACAAGAAGCCCTGTTAAAACTTGCAAACGGGATGACTTATTTACCAGATTTTATTTTTTTGGATTTGAATATGCCACGCATGAATGGCAAGCAGTGCCTTGTGGAAATAAAGAAAAACAAGAAGCTCCGTGAAATCCCCGTTATTATTTATTCCACTTCAATAGATAAAAAAGATATACAGGAAACTATGGAATTAGGCGCCGCATTTTTTTTACAAAAGCCCAACAGGTTTGATGAACTTTCCAGGGCATTAGCGAATATTATTTCCAGAAACTGGGAGTAATCCTTACCGGTAGTTATTTTTTGAACATTTTGTGAATGCAATAGTAGCACAGGCGCTATCACATTTTTATTCCAAAGTAATTCCATAATTCTTGTTGAACTTCCTCCTCATTATTTAATTTTCTTTCTTTTATTGTTCCGTTTTCAGTTATTTTTAGCGTGTCTCCGGTTAAAGTTATCCGTCCGCTTTTTGTTGGTAACGAACAAATTCTTTTTTGCATGAAATGAGATGCAGGATTCGTTTGATGATAATTGCACCTATCGTAAAATTCATCTATCCGCCTTTCTGTTTCAGAGAACATATACTCCGGCATAAAATTTCCTTCTGCATTCTTTTTTTTAACTACTGTATATTTTTCATCAAAGGTTTCAATTGTAAAAATTCCTCTTGGATCATCAGTCTCTTTATTCAATTCTATTTTAATTGGATAAAAGGAGAATTCACCAAATCCCACGTCAGCAAGATAGTTATCGTCTTTTATTTTTGTTATCAGTGCCATGTGGTCAAATTCCGGGCTGTAATCTTTTTTGCCATCATACACTCTTGCTGATACCATTTTTACAGTAAACCCAAGTTGTTGCAACAATTGATAAAACAAGCCATTTAATTCATAACAAAAACCACCTCTTCTCCGGGTTACAATTTTATCGAACAAATTGGTTAGATCGATTGGTGTGTTATTATGGATATCTAAGTTTTCAAAAGGAACGTTTAGTAAATGTTGTAGTTGAAGATTTGAAAGGGTTTCAAATGTGGGATTGATGAGATCAATGTAGTTGATTCTTTCGAGGTATTGTTTGATGTTCATGGAGATTTTTTTTTATAATTGTAATTGACCTCCTTCTGTTTGCTATGTCAAAAGTTTAATTGTCAAGTCTGTTATCTCTACCATAAAGTATTGCAGTTCCTTCTTGCTTTGTTGCAAGTTTACTTAACATTTTTTGGAAATTGTCGATTGCGCTCGGCTCAACAATAATTTCAAGTTTTATTTTATCTTTTTCTTCTTGTCTAAATTCTGTTGCAACATTATCTTCTAAATTTAGTTCAACTCCAATATGCCCCGCATTATCAATACAATAAAAACTCATAGAAAAAAAAGCATACCCATCTTTACATCCTGTCTCGTAAAATAAATTTTTATTATCCTTTGGGAAGCCAATTAATGTTTGTGCAAAACTAAATAGTGATTCTGTAGTGTCGTAAACTTCTGTTGTCCCAAAATAACGACCATTTGATGCAGTGATTTTTAATTCAAACATGTCGTCATCTTTCCAAACTATTTGTAATTCTAAAAAAGATTTCAGTTTGCCTTTGTCCATGGAGTTAGGTTAGTGATTGTTTAAATTTTGGGATGTCGCAAGCCACTTGCAGCAACTGATGTTATTAAACGTAATAAAGATAAATAAATTTGTAATGACAATCAATTTAGTAATGTGATGCATTTGGTATTCTTCCAGTACAATACAGTTTTAATATGGAAAACTATTTGTGCAAACCAAACTACACTTTGATAAAGCTCAATAAAGTTATATCGTTGAACGGAGCGTCGCCACTGAAGTCCAATAGAGTTATCAAAGTTGGTAACAAAAAAATCCCGGTAAATATTTTACCGGGATTTTTTTATGCTGAAATATTTTCCATCAACTCATCTCCGCAAAACACTTATGAAAATACGGTATCGTTTCAATGCCTTTATAAAAATTATCCAAATTAAATTTTTCATTAGGGCTGTGCAGGTTATCACTATCCAAACCAAAACCCATGAATACAATTTTAATTCCCAATTCTTTTTCAAATAAAGCACAGATAGGAATACTACCACCACCACGTACAGGGATAGGTGTTTTTCCAAAAGTGGTTTCCATGGCTTTGGCAGCAGCTTTGTAGGCTTTGCTGTCAATGGGTGTCATGTAAGGTTCGCCACCATGATGTTCAAACGCATGTACGCTCACGCATGCAGGAGCTATCTTTTTAAAATGTGCCAGCAACATGGCTGTAATTTTTTCAGACGATTGATTAGGTACCAATCGTGTTGAAATTTTTGCAGTGGCTTTGCCTGGCAATACGGTCTTTGCACCTTCGCCCTGGTAACCACCCCAAATGCCATTCAATTCTAAAGTTGGACGAATACCAGTTCTTTCATTAGTGCTGTAACCTTTTTCGCCCCATAATTCTTTAACACCTAAATCATCTTTGTATTCCTGTTCATCATAAGGCGCTAACGACATTAATTTTCTTTCTTCATCAGTAGCATTCACCACATCATCGTAAAAACCGGGGATGGTAATATGATTGTTCTCATCATGACAGCTTGCGATCATCTTTGCTAAAATAGTAATAGGGTTTGCAACAGCACCACCATACACGCCGCTGTGCAAATCACGGTTTGGTCCTGTTACTTCCACTTCAATATAACTAAGGCCACGCACACCAATATCGATACTCGGTGTATCTAAACTTATCATGGCACTATCACTTATTAAAATACAATCAGCTTTTAAAAGTTCTTTATGCGATGCAACAAATTTTCCAAGGTTAGGAGAACCCACTTCTTCTTCACCTTCAATACAAAATTTAATATTGGTGGCCATCGAATTTGTTTTCACCATTGTTTCCAATGCTTTTACATGCATGTAAACTTGTCCTTTATCATCGCAACTTCCCCTTGCATAAATTTTACCATCTTTTATCAATGGATCAAAGGGGCCGCTGTTCCATAATTCTAAAGGATCGGCAGGTTGCACATCATAATGGCCGTACACTAACACGGTTGGTTTGGAAGGGTCGATTATTTTTTCTCCATACACTAACGGATGTCCGTCGGTAGGATAAATTTCTGCTTTATCTGCACCAGCTTCCAGCAATCTTGCTTTAACTGCTTCGGCACATTTTTGCATATCAGGTTTATGTTCGCTTTTAGCACTAATGCTTGGTATGCGTAAAAGGTCTAAAAGTTCACTTAAAAAACGGTCTTTGTTTTGTGCTTGATAATCTTTCCACGCTTGCATAATAGAATAGTTATTTAGTTTATTAGTTTGTGAGACGTCAATCGTGAGTGGTGAGTCGTGAGGCGGGAGCCTTGGCGTAATAAAAGTTCTTTACTCACGAATGACGACTCACAATTCACGATTACGAAAGTAGGGGTTTTTTGCAAGAAATTGTTTTATCAAAATTTTATATAAAAGGTTGAATTTGTAAGGTATAAAGCCATTAAATTTGCGCCAGATTGTTTGTCAATTTATCAGCCTTTGTCTGGTCGCATTTATTGGTGAGTGCTTCCGGGCAAAGGCTGAGCCAATTCAGGCCAGTAGTAATTGCATTTTCTTTTGCGTAATCACATAGATCAATCCTGCAAGGCAATAGGCCGCAGCCAGTAATGCCAGCCCCCATTTTATTAAGGAACAAGTAGTGGTAAGTAATGCAACCGTGCCCGAAGAGTAATTGCCGGATAAGGTGTACAACATGCCTGCATTTTCAAGCACATCTAAAAAGCCTGCAATCAGTGCGCCATTTGCAAGCAGCATTCCTGCTTTGCTAAACCAGCCATTGCTGAGCCGGGCCATTTTTTTGCAGGCAAAAAATAAGAAGAGGGAATAAAAAATAAGGAAGATAAAATCTAAATAAGTATTTGTTTTTGCGGCGTTGATATTATCACCTGCCCATGCGGTGGTAACAATCGCAACTTTGTCCGTATTGCTGGCAAATTCTAAATCCAGTATGCCCCGTGGGGTTGCTGTTGTTTTTAAAGTGGCGCCTGTTTTTGTCATTACCACAATCATTATAGCAGTGCCGATCAATAAAAATAGCAGCGAATATTTTTTCATACAGCGTGTTTGAAAGTTACATTGTAAAACCTGCATCGGTTTCGGCAAGCTGCTAATGGCAAGTATTTTAAACGGCGGGTAAACAATTTTTTACAAAAATTGAATTTAGCCACTCCAAAGGAGTCCTTTCCATAGGAATCCTTCGGATCGGACAAAGTCACCAAGGCATAAAAGAAAAATGCTACGCATTTTATTGCTTCGTGCCTTTGCGCCTTCGTGGCAACCGTTTTTCGTAGCAAAGCGGCTAAAAAATACTTCTTATTATCATTGTTAAAGAGCTTAATTTTTTTATGTGTGCCTCAACCTGGCATCCCTTAAGTAAACAACATTGATTTACAATTTTTCAAAACGCATTTGCACAAAATCCCAGTTCACCACATTCCACCATGCATCAATATAATCCGCTCTTTTATTTTGATACTTTAAATAGTACGCATGTTCCCAAACATCTAATCCTAATAATGGTGTGCCTTTAATATCACTAATGTCCATTAAAGGATTATCCTGGTTGGGAGTGGAGCCGATCTTTAAATTTTTGCCGGCATCTGCATACAACCAGGCCCAGCCACTGCCAAAGCGATTCTTACCAGCATCACTAAATTGTTTTTTAAATTCAGCAAATGAAGTAAATGTTTTATCAATAGCTGCGGCTAATTTTCCGCCGGGTTTATTATCGGCAGTTTTGGGGCGCATGCATTGCCAGAATAATTCGTGGTTATAATGACCACCACCGTTATTGCGCATTTTTGCTGAGTATTTTGAAATCTTTGCCAGCACATCTTCTAATGGTTTGCTGGTATCCACCGCTTCAGCAGCTGCAGCTTCTTTTACATTTTTGGAATACGTTGCAGCATGTTTGCTGTAATGTATTTCCATCGTCATTGCATCAATGATATTTTCCAGTGCATCATATTTATAGGGCAGTGGTTGCTGATCAAAATTTGTGAATACTAAACCGAAACCCTGTGGAATTTTTTCCGCACTGGCAGTGGATGCAATAAAAGATCCTGCAGCACTTAATCCTATGCTTGCAGCAATAGCGCCTTTGGCAGAATCTGTAATGAACTTTCTGCGGCTTTTAGATGGAGATGACATGGTAAATTATTTAGAGGTTTGTAATGTTTGTTTTTCCTTCCTAAATGTACTTAAAATCGGTCTGAATCGTTTAAAAAACCTGTTGTAAAATTCCTTGCTGAACAATTGCGAATCATGCATGGCTTTATAGGTAAGAAAAATACCTACCGGGATCAATACGATCACCGAAAGCCACATGCCTAAAAACGGCGACATAAATTCATCTTTCACAAATTTTTCGCCAAACATATTCAGTAAATGAAAAATTAAAAAGAACACAATAGCCACCACCAACGGCATGCCTAAACCTCCTTTACGAATGATGGAACCTAACGGAGCGCCAATAAAAAACAACACCAGGCATGCCAGCGAAAGCGAAAATTTACGATGCCATTCTAATTTGTGAAATTTGATCTCGTTGTCTTTGTTGTTGATCTCGATGCTGTTATTTTGAATGCTGTTACGCATAAAACTAGCCGTGTTAGTGGCAGCTTCATAAACGGCCAGCCTGGCGCTATCAGGAATTTGTTTTTCAAATGTGGTTGCTTTAGCTGCAACAGTATTTTGCTTCCAGGTACTGTCGTTAATAGTAAAGTAGTGAACAAAACTATTTATTTCTGCACTCTCTTTTTTATAGAGGGAGTCATCGATCTTCTTTAATGAATCGATACCCCGGTTAAGCAGGCGTACACTTTTCATTTTATAATTGTTCTTATAAATAGAATCGGAAGTGTTACCCATTTGCAAAGCACCCAGGTCGAATAATTTTTTAAAAGTTTTAAAACCCAGGCGCACATATTCGGTAGCGGTATCTCCGTAATTGCCCTTTTCCTGGTAACGATAACCATTTTGTAAATCGAATTCCAAATAT
>Ga0068859_100003942_pt1 | contig 15157 bp, 9 predicted proteins | sample KBSSwiS22_FD_66585 | JGI IMG/M metagenome (GOLD analysis project Ga0068859, IMG submission 66585) | Switchgrass rhizosphere microbial communities from Kellogg Biological Station, Michigan, USA - KBS Switchgrass S2-2 | ecosystem: Host-associated > Plants > Roots > Rhizosphere > Soil ...
CGGCGCGGATTCTTTCGGGACGTCCCTCGAGCTCCTGAGCCCTCCTCGTCCCCGCCTGCCGTGATGCGTAGCAGCAGGCAGGTCACGAGGGCCCGCCGTTTCGCTACTTCGGCTTCACGTACACCGCGATCCTTGGGAACGCGAACGTGCCCGCGACATCGTCAATCACGTTGACCTGACATGTGTACAGCCCGGGCTTGAGCGCCGAGCCCGCCAGCTCGAACTGGAACACGACAGCCTTGCGCTCTGGATCGTCGATCGTCGTACGCTCGACCACCGGCGTTTCGAACACTTTGACCCGACCCCGATAGAACGCGAGGCTGGTCTTGAGTCGAGGTGCCGCCGTCGGGCCCGTCCCGGCGAGCGTCGGGTCATATACCTCGTAGTAGAAGTACATCTGCTGCGCCTGCGTGACGACGTGCGACAGGCTTTGGACGATTTCCTGGCCACCGCGAAGTAGCGGATTTTGATTGTTCGACTCGAAACCGCCCCCGCGCTGGCTGACGAAGCCGGCGGGCCCTGGACCGGCGAATCCACCGCCAGGTCCGCCGGGGCCACGGCCGCCGCCACCGGGACCTCCCCCGTCAGGGCCGCCGCCCCGCCCGCCAGGTCCGCCACCGCGCGCGAAGCGCAACTGCGTGCTCAACACGATTGGGCTGACCTTGACGGACGTCGTCTTGAGATCGGGAATCGTGATCGGGAACTCGAACGTGCCCATCGATCCATCCGCGTTCTCCCGTACCGCGACCTTGACGCGGAAGTGTCCGGCAGGAAGCGTGACGCCCGACTGATACTGAAGCTGCTTGTTCTCGAGGGTGCCGATCTGCGCCGCCGGAATCTGCATCGTGTCCCGAATGCGACCGACGGCACGGCCCTGTTCGTCCATGACTACGCCGAGCAGGTCGATTGACGCGTTCTTGCGATCGAGTGTCGTCGCGGTCGGCACGCGGATAGCCGAGCCGGGGACCGCGAGGGACAGGGGCACGTAAAATCGATCGTTCGAGACGCGGAACCAACTCGTCATCGCCACGACGGGGAGATCCGTCAGCGACACGGCCGACGCAATCTGCTCCTGCAGCTGGCGCTCCTTGTCTTCCTTCTTCAGGTGAGCGAAGTCCGCCGGCGCGTAGTATCCAGCGCGGGCCTCCACGCGATATCCGAGCGTCGTGTTCTTCAGACGCACGCTGATGCGACGGTACTTCCCGTCCTGCAGGGAGTTCGTGCTGCTGTATCCCAGCAAGTAGTACGCCGCCATGTCGCGCTGGACGCGCAGAAACGCAGGCCCGAAGTCGTTGCTGTCGAGAAACGCCTGACCGCCCGTGTCGGATGCCAGGGTCGTCAACGTCTCCTGTGAGCCATTCAAGGAGCTGAACTGGCTCAGCATCGACCGACCGGAGAAGACTGACGAGCCGGCACCGCCGCGGCCACCGCCGCCCCCTCGCCCGCCACCGCCTGCGGCACCGCCGGGCACGACGGCCGTCAGTCCGCGGCTGTCGACGGGATAGATCGAGGTGTTCGCCCGATTCGCCGCGTTGATCACCGCGCGCAGTTCCACCTGGTTATCCGTGCCGCTGCGGGACATGCCCGAGCTGAAGTAGAGGATTGCCTTCTTCTGCTCGATCGGCGCCAGCGCCTCGCAGATGAGTTTCATGGCGCGGAGGCGGCGGTCGTTGTTGAAGATCCCGAACTCGCTATCGTCGAGAGGCAGGTCTGCGGGATCGGCGTCCGCCGACACATCCGAATCATCGGCCGGTGCCGGCTGCTCGAAGCCCGATCCAGAGGTCACGTCAAACGCGCTCAAGGTCGTCTTGATGGCATCGCGGTCGGCAGTGAAGTCCCGGAGAATTGTCAGACTCTGCCCGACCGACGCGACGGCGACGAGGTCGGCCGTGCTCATCTGCGTGTCGACATAGGTCGCCGCGGACTTCACCGCGCGGTCGATTTCTTCCGGCTGCATCGAACTCGTGTCGAACAGGAGCACGATCAGCCGTCGCCCCGCCAGATCCTGCGGGGTCGTGGCCGGCTGGGCCTTCATGGCCTGCGCGGCACTCGACGTCGGCGGGGGCACCGTGCGGTTCGCGGCGTTCTGCAGCTGCTCGAGGCCCAGCACCGGGCTGGTGGGCGTGTTCGCGGGCAGTTTCTCGGTCGACACTTCTTCGAAATCGAACGACAACACCTGCTGCGCCTTGCCTTCCTCCGACACGAGGAAGTCGTCGGCCTTCAGCCCCTTGACGACGTTGCCGCTTCGGTCGCGGACGACAACATCGACGCTGACGAAGTTGGTCGTGGCCCGGAACACATTCTGCGTTCGAGACGGCGCCGCCGGAGTCGGTTGCCCTTGGGTCAGGACTCCGGCAGGTGCGGCCAGGAACGTGGCCGTGGCCCCGAAAATCACGAGCGCAACGCGTAGGCGAGGAGGATGGCTTGTGGTGCGCATGTGCATCGCTCCTAGAAGCGGAATCGCAGGTTCACCCGAACCGTGCGGCGCCCGTTGACGGCGAGCACCTGGCCGAATGTCAGGGAGTTCACGTTCGTGTCGATTGACGCGAAGTTGACCGTGTTCAGCAGGTTGTTGGCGTTCACATTGATCGACACGTTTCGGTTCTGCCCGAGTGCCAGGTCACGGGTGAACTGGGCGTTCAACACGTGTGAACCCGGTCCAATGATGACGTTGCGACCCGACGTACCGAACGTGCCAGCGGCGGGAATGGCGAAGGCCGCCTTGTTGAAGAACGCGTCGATCGTGGGATTCGCCAGAGCGATGGCTTGGCCGGTCGCGTCCGCGCGCAACGTGCCCACGACGCCGGTGGCCACGTCGGCCGCGCAGGACGAACACCGGGCCGTCAACGGCGTCCCGGACTGCCAATTGAGGTTCGCCGACATCGACCAGCCGCCCGCAATGGCGGCCAACAATCCGCCCGTGCTCAGCCAATGCCGGTTCCGGCCGAACGGCAACTCGAGCGTGGCGGTGCCGTTGAACTGGTGCCGACGATCGAAATTTGAGAGCGCCCACTCGGCCTCGAGGTCCTGATCATTCTGGGCAACGGTTGCGGAACCGCCTGTCGCAGTCGTGTTGTCGCGCGACCTGGACAACGTATACGTCGCCGTTCCGGAAATACCGTGCGACTGCCGTTTTTGCAAGCGGAGCGCCACGCCGTTCATGTACGACGATCCCTCGGAGGACTGCCACGTGAAGGCCTCCACCCCGGAAATGCGTAACCCCGTCGGCCCGCGGTTCGGTGCGCGCAGCACGTCCAGGTGGGCGCCGCGCGTGCCGATGTACGTCGCGCCCATGCTCCAGGTCCGGAACAGGTCGCGACTGTAGTCCGTCGTCCACTGGTGAATCAGACCCAGTTCGTAGTTCTTGTCGATGCCGTAGTTGTTGGTAATCGTGCTGGCCGCGATGTTGGCGAACGCGTCTGTGATCGTCAGCGGCGTGGCCAGTGTCCCAACGCTGGTCCCCGTCTGGAAGAACGGCGGCTGCTGATAGAGGTTGCGCGCGATGGTCGCGTAGGCGCCGCTGTTGTAGCTGAGGCCGTACCCCGCGCGGATCACCGAACGATTCGTCGTCCGCCACGCAAGGCCCACGCGCGGGGCCAGGTTGTTCCAATCGGGATTGACGAGTCCGGACGAATACTTGCCGGAATACGGACCGACATCGCCGGGTTGGACTGTCGCAACGGCGGTGAAGTCCGGGGCGGCATCGAGGTTGACCATGTGCCCTTCGGTCTCCACATACGGCGCGACGAAGTCGTACTGGAGGCCGTAGTTGATGGTCCATTTCGCCTTCCATCGCCAGTCATCCTGCAAGTACAGATTGAATTGACGGCCGACGATGGACACGGGCGAACTAATGTTGTCGGGAGTCAGGCTGTACTGACGGGTGGCTTGCTGTGGCAATCCGAGCAGGAAATCCGCGAAGTCCTGTCCCGAATCTCTCACCGTCGACAGACCGTTCGCCGTGTAGAGTCCCGTGAACGTGAAACTGCCACGCGCGTTCGAATCCGATTGCGTTCGGCTCACCTGCTGTTGGTACGAGCCGCCCATCCGGTAGGTGTGCGTGCCGGACGGCCTGGTCAACCCGTAGTTCAAGCCCCACGAGTGATCGTGCCGCTGCGACGGCGACGTGTCACGCAGGGCCGTGTAGGTGCTGAACGACAGCGACGGCACGCCCCAGTCGAACGGATTGGTGGAGACGCCCTGGATGCCGGCTTGACCGGCGACGTCCTGCGTGTACGCGAACGGACTCAGCGTCTCCGACGTCGTGCGCGAGAACGTGCCGCTGATGACGTGAATGGAGCGGCCCGCGCGAATGTTGAGCGTGACCGGCGCGCTGAACGTCGAGCCCTTCGTGGTGCCCGCGAGCAACGGGTAGATATTGCTGCGATCGCCCGTATTGCGGCGATAGCTGATATTCGCGCTGATGCTCACGTTCAAAGGCGGCTGGAAATTGCCGCGACCGCCGCGGCCATTGCCTGCGGCGCCGTTCTGGCCGCGTCCCGGCGTTTGGCCCCCTTGCGCGCCGCCTGCCGTCTGACCTGCCGCGGTCGTGCGACCCGCTGCAGGTTGCTGCGCAGCGCCTTGCGCGCCGCCCCGTCCGCCACCGCGGCCGCCGCGCCCTGTCTGAGGCGCAGTGATCGAATGCGTGAGGCGCAAGGTGAATTGATCGCTGTCGGAGCGTGACGTGTCAGACAGGTGATAATTGCGCGTCTCGCTGTCCACGTTTGCGGTCGGTATGAATCGCAGCAATGCCAGCGAGGCCGGGTTCAGTCGATTCGCCGGAATCTGGTTGCCTGGGAACGGGTTTCCGGTCACCGGATCGATGATGGCCGTGGCACTCGCGGAGAAATCACCGGCTCGGTAGGCCTCGCTGGGCACAGTCCCGTACTGGTCGACGAGGTTGTTGTTGTGGGATCCGGTGTAGCTGAAGTTGTACGTCGTCCGGTTCGCGCCGTTGTAAATGTGCGGGATCTTGAGTGCGCCACCGACCGTCGTCGAGAAGTTCTGCTGCAGATAGTTCGGTTTCTGAGACGCGTCCTTCTGGATGGCGCCATCGCTCAGGGAATACGGCGCGCTATCGAACATCGACCCGCCGAGCCCATAGGTGGCACTGACCTGCGTCCGGTTGGCGCCAGCGCCGCGGCCAGCGAACCCGAATCCTCCCGGCCCTCCGGGGCCACCGCGGCCACCAGCGCCCCCCCCACCGGCGCCGAACGCGTCACCAAAACCAACCTGTGTGCCCGCTTGACCGCCGGCGCCGAATTGCTGGCCCTCAGCGAGACCAAACTCCCCGCGGCCGAGCGCCGCAATTCGATCGTTCATCTGATTGCGGTCAACGTCGACGAAGGTCCCGTTCACCGTCACCGACTCCTGCGGCGCGTTCGTCGAAAAACCCGGCGGCAGCAATCGTGTTGCCGGATCGTCGGCCGGCAGCGAGCCGGCCGTGAGCTCGACCGCGGTCTCGGGCGCGGCCTCGGCAGCACTCGATTGCTGCACGGTCAGCGACTGAAAGCGATTGGCGCCTCCGAGGCGGCCGCCGGCGCCGAAGCGGCCGTTCTGACCGGCGCGGCCCGTACCCGGTGCGTCAGTACCGCGTGCGGGCCCGGCCGTGCCCGCCGATGCGACGACAGGAGCCGGAGGGACGTAACCCGGCACTCGTGACACGAGGCCGAGACGCGCACTCGACTGCGCTTCGCACGGCGGCTGTCCCAGCGTCACAGCCTGGTCTGTTGATGCGAATGCCGAGAGCTCGACTCTGACGATGTAACTGCCCGGCGCGACAGAAAGCACATAGCTGCCATCGACGTCAGTGGAAGTCACCGCAACAACGCGGTCACCGTCACGAGCCGTGACGGATGCGCCAGGCAGAGGCATGCCACCGCTCTCGACGACACCGCGCACGCGGCAAGGACGCCCCGGGGTGGCCGGCTTCGTGACGTCTTGTTGTTGCGCCTCGAGCGGCCACTGCGCCAATGCGCAGGCAGCCACCGCCGCCACAGCGACGCCGAATGAAGCTATTTTTCGAGGCGCTGATCGGCCAGCCATGACTCTCCTTCACTCGAACCAGGACAATGAATCGACTGTCGATCACTTACGGCGGACGGAAACGGACTGTTCCTATGAAATCAGCGGAACGGCCGTTCAACGTGTGAAAAGACTGTGGCAGATTTAATGTGCGGACCCGACCACGCGTTCGATTTCTCGTACGGTGCGAGGTGCCTTGCTCGACAACATCTCTGGACCGTTGACGGTCATCAGAAACGAGTCTTCGACACGGACGCCGATATCGCGATATCTGGCCACCGCTGGCGCGATGCGGCGCGCCACCTCCGCCTGTACGGGATCGGAAGCAATGCGGTCGAGTGTGTCCTGGCGGATATACAACCCCGGCTCAACGACGAATGCCGTACCCGGTTCCAGCGTGCCGAGAGGCTCGTGCACGTCCATTCCGATGCCGTGGGTGGGACCGTGCGGAAACCACCAGCTGATCTGGGGGCTGTCGCCTGCGGCAGCCTTGGGATCGGTAATCAAACCCAGTTCCAGCAGGCCGACGCCCAACACCGTGCGTACGGCACGCGTGATGGCCGGGACCTCGACACCCGGCCGGGCGGCGGCGATTCCGGCATCCTGCGCGCGCAGCACCAGCTCATAAATTCGACGTTGGTCGGGTGAGAACTTGCCGCTCACCGGATAGGTGCGCGTGATGTCACCCGTGAGCCCCTGGTAGTTGCCGGCCGCGTCGACGAGCACGAGTTCACCGGGCTGCATCTGGCGCGTGGATTTCTCGTAATGCAGCGTCGTCGCATTCGGACCACTGCCGACGATCGACGGATATCCCCACGACAAGGCACCGTTCTTGTGAAACCAGTACTCGATGGCGGCTTCGACCTCGTACTCCCAACGGCCGGGACGAGCGACCTTCATCCCTTCGATGTGCGCTTCGGCGGAAATTTCGACGCTGCGTCTGAGAATGCCCTGCTCGTAGGCGGTCTTGATCTGACGCTGGCGATCAAGGACGCGTCCAGCACTGATCACCGACAGGCCTGGGTGCCGTTGCGCCATGGTCTTCGCCCACAGCACATGCGGCTCATCGTCGGAGGTCGGACGGCCATCGACGGGCGCCAGGATCGCAAGCCGCGCCCGTCCAGCTGTCAGTGCGGACGAAAAGGTCCCGAACTCCGGACTCGCGGCGCCCGATGCGAACAGCCGTCCGACGAAGGCGTCGAAGGCTTCTGTCGTCTGCTGCGGAAAGACACGGGCGACGCCGCTTTGCGCGGTTATCTCCTCGGGCGTGAGCGTGTGGCCCTCCCAGAGCTCGCGGGTCGGATTTGGCGCACGGACGAAGAGAAACGCCCTCTGTCCAGGCGCGCCGGGGATCACGACCATCGTGGTGTCGGGTTGGTCGATCCCGGAGAGATACAAGAGGTTGCTCTCTTGGCGGTACTCGTAATCGGTGTCCGTCGAATACACACGAGCCGGCGCGCTCCACAACACCAACGCCGTGTCGGGTCCCAAGGCAGCCATGGTGCTGGCCCGCCGCGCGGACAGATCGGCGAGATAGGCGGCCGGCGGCGCCGCGACTGCAGGCAGCGGTACGGTGGCGACCAGATGCGTCGCCAGCACGACACCGAGCAGGATGAACGGCATCGGTCGAGGCATCGCTGTCGAGTATCCCTCAGGCCGGCGTTTGAAGAGCGTCTTCGCGGGCGACCGGCAGGACAATCTCAAACCTCGCTCCGCCCCCGGGCCCGTTGGCCGCCGACACCGTGCCACCGTGGCGCGTGACGATCGCCTGGACGATCGACAGGCCAAGGCCGCTGCCGGACGGCACATGTGTTCCGGCGCGCGATTCATCGACCTTGTAGAAGCGGTCGAACACACGCTGGCGCTGATCCTCGGGAATGCCTGGGCCGGTATCGTCCACCCGCAAGGTCACGGTCTGGCCGTCCGTAAGCGCCGTCACGGTCACGGCACCGCCCTCCGGGGTGTGCCGGACGGCATTGGCGACCAGGTTCTGCAGCGCCTGCTCGAGACGATTCTGGTCGCCGACAATCAGACCAACCAACGGCTCCAAGTGTGTCGTCAAGGTGATCTTCTTCTCAACCACGGTCGGAGCGTGACGGTGACGCACACGTTCGAGCAGATGGCTGACGGAAACGGGCTCGCGTCTCAACGATCCGCCGCCGCCGTCGAGCCGGGCCAGATCGAGCAGGTCTCCGATGATGTGCTCGAGTCGATCCGCTTCGTCGTTGACGATGCGCAGGTAGCGGCTGCGCGTCGAGTCATCAAGCGCGATGTCGGACATTCGCAGTGTCTCGACGTAGCCCAAAATTGCCGCAAGGGGCGTCGTCAATTCGTGTGACACGTCGGCGAGCAGCTGCCGGCGCGTGCGATCGGCTGTTTCGAGCGCCTTCGTCCGCTGCTCGAGTTGTCCAGCCATTTCGTTGAAGGCGCGCGAGAGCGCGGTGACCTCGTCACCGCCGGATTCGGGCGCACGGACGCCAATCTGCCCGGCGCCGATGTCGCGTGCGGCCTCCTGCAGCTGTTGGAGACGACGCCGCGTGGGTCTGAAAATCAGCAACGCGGCAATGGCGGTGCCGCTGACGAGCAGGACGAGCGCGACACCGGCGAGTGTCGGTCCCAAGTCGCGGATGGCGGCGCTCAATGGTGGAGGATCGAGCGGAACCGCGACCATTCCGACGAGGGCACCGTCGAGTCGGACCTCCGCAAACTCCGGCTGCGAAGCGGCGGAACCGCGATCGGGTGGTCCACCGCGGAATCCCCGGTCGGGCAAGCCCGCGGGGCCGTCCCGGCCGAATCCCTCGCCACGACCCCCTCGTGAACGAGGACCACCGTCGCCGAACCCCGGACGTCCGCCTCCGGGATCGCCATCGGGCCGGTTGATGAAGAACAGGCGCATGCGGGCCATGCGCGCGAAGTTCGGTGGCGGAGGCACGCGCTGGCTGACGACCGAGCGTCCGTCGGCCATCGCCACCACAAAGCCGCGCGACGACCCCGAGTAGCGTCCGTTGATGAGGGCCGACAAATCAACGCCGGGCTGCTCGGCCAGGGCCGTCGAGACGTCGCCGGCAATCGCGGCGGCAAACTGTGCGGGCGACCGGCTCGGGAAAAGATCGGCCATCCGGCCCGTCATCCAGAGAAAGACCGCCCCTTGCATCAACAGCAGCGTCGCCACCAACGCGACGAAGCCGAAGGCAATGCGGCCGTAGAGGCTGCGATACCAGACGAGTTCAGGCATCGGCGAACTTGTAGCCCGTTCCCCACACCGTCAGGATCAGGTGCGGTTCGCGGGTATCGGTTTCGATCTTCTGACGAAGGCGCTTCACGAGCGTATCGACGCTACGTTCGGTCACGTGGGTGTCGTTCGACCACACGCGTTCGAGCAGCATGTCTCGGGTGAAGACGATGCCGGGATGCGCTGCGAGCAGGTAGAGCACGTCGAACTCGTGCGGCGTGAGTTCGATCACATCGCCCCGGACCAGGGCCTGACGCCGGGCGGGATCCAGCTTGAGCGGGCCTGCTGTCACGACGAGTCCGGCCTGCGGTTCGAGCCCCTGCGACGCACGAGGACGGCGCAGCAGGGCGCGGGCGCGCGCCACCAGCTCGCGCACGCCAAACGGCTTGGTCAGATAGTCGTCGGCGCCGCTATCGAGGCCGAGAACCTTGTCGGATTCCTCACGCCGGGCCGTGAGCATGAGAATCGGCACGTCGGCGTTCAGGCGCTGCCGGCGGATGGCACGGCAAATCGTGACCCCGTCGACCTTCGGCAGCATCAAGTCGAGCACGACGAGATCGAACGGCTCGGTCTCGGCCAGCTTCAATGCGACGTCGCCCGATCCGGCTTCGGTGACGCTCAATCCCTCGAGCCCCAGGTGCAGCGCGACGAGTTCACGGATGTGCGGCTCGTCTTCGACGACCAGCGCGCGTCGCACGCCGGCGTGGGCGGAGGTCGCTCCTTCAGGGCCGGAAGTCATGTCGATGTCCACATCCTATTGGTAAGTCACCTTGCTCGACGCAGATGTGACGAATCAATGGCAAACCGATGAAAAGTCCATGAATGGGCGGGAAACGCCCGAACGCTTTTCGGGAAGGTGCCGTATTCTCTACGTGTAACAACCATGTTACAAGGAACCAGCACCTCCGAAACGCGGGAAGCCGCCAGAGAAATCAAGTTCGTGGTCACCCCCGACGTGGCGGCCAGGATGCTCGAGTGGTCGCGCTCCCGCCTCTCGCCGGACCCCTACGCCGGGGGCGACTCGGGGGACGAGTACCGGACGACGAGCCTGTATTTCGACACCGCCGACTTCGCGGTGTACCACCGCCGCGGATCGTATAAGCGAAGTAAGTATCGCGTCCGCCGCTACGGCGGCGCCGATGTGGTCTTCCTCGAACGTAAACTCCGCACGGCAAAGCTCCTGAGCAAGCGCCGGACGACGATCCCGATGGCCGACCTGCCGCTCGTCGGCAGTCCGAACGTGCCCGAGACGTGGTCCGGCTACTGGTTTGCGCAGCGCCTCGCGGCCAGACAGGTATCGCCCGTGTGCCAGGTGGCCTATCACCGGCACGCGCGCGTGGGAGCCGGTCCCTATGGTCCGATGCGGCTGACGTTCGACGACGGTGTGGTGGTCCAGCCATGCGGCAGTCTCGAGTTCTGCGCCCCAGGCGGCCATGCGGTCCTGCCCGGTCACACGATCGTAGAAATGAAGTTCCGACTGGACATGCCCGCCGTCATGAAACACCTCGTCGAGGAGTTCCAGCTGCAAGCCACGTCCATTTCGAAGTATCGCCTTTCGCTCGAAGCATTGCGGCGCGAAGGCCTGTCGACCGGATCGCAGCACGTAGATCTTCGGACGGTCCTGGGACGCGCATCGCTCACAGTTGCTGGTGCGCCGCGTGCCTGAATTCCTGACAGCCGCGTTCTCGAGTCCGGTCGTCTCCCCGCTAGAGGTCGCCACACGCCTGGTGGTGGCCGTGGCGCTCGGTGCGGTCGTCGCATGGATCTATCGCCGGACGCGAGCGACGAGCGATTTCGCCGCGACGTTCCCCGGCACGCTGGTCCTGCTCGCCGTGCTAATCGCCATGGTGACGCAGGTAATCGGCGACAGCGTGGCGCGGGCGTTCAGCCTGGTCGGTGCGCTGTCGATCGTGCGATTCCGAACGGTCGTCCGCGACACTCAGGACACCGCGTTCGTGATTTTTGCAGTGGTGGTCGGGATGGCGGTGGGCGCACGGGATCCCTGGGTAGCCGTGATCGGCATCGTCATCGTGGGATTCGCCGCGTTCCTGATGATGCCGAGGAAACGCGAAGCCGCTGCGGCGCCGTTCGTCCTGAACGTGCGCATCGCGCTCGGGCACGACCTGGACGACACGATCGGCCGTGAGCTCGACGCGTATCTGAGCGACCGACGCGTGCTATCGGTCGGTACGGCAAAGCAAGGAATGGCGTTGAATGCCTCGTACACCGTTCGATTTCGCAAGGACAAGGCTCCCGACGATCTGGTCAAGGCCTTGAATCGACTCGAGGGCGTGCAAGGCGTCGAGATCGTGGCGCGTGACGAAACTGACACGATGGCGTAGCGATGTCAGCAGACGGCGGCCGGCCCGTTCCGGTCCACAGAAAGGTTCGGCAGCTCCCATGAAGACTCATACCCTGTTGCGAATGACCGGCAGCACGGTGGCGGCTGTCGCCGCCGTCATACAAATGACCAGCGCGACGCCGGCCGCCCAGTTCGGCGGCTTTGGCGGAGTCCAACCCGAGCGGGCTCTCGTCGCGCAGTTCGACAAGGATGGCGACAAGCGCCTGAACGCCGCAGAGCGGAAAGCGGCCTTGGACTCTCTCCAGTCCGATGGCGGCGGTCGAGGATTCGGCCGGCGAGGATTCGGCGCACAGACGGGCCCGGTAGAGCCAGGTCCGAAGGTCAGCCGCGCCAGCGTCAAGACCTATCCAGCCACTGTGGGGTTCTACGATCAGGCCGCATTGCGGACGATCTTCTTCGACTTCAGCGACGCGAACTGGGAAAAAGAGCTGATGGCGTTCAAGGGATCGGACGTCGAAGTTCCCGCCTCGATGGTCGTCGACGGGCAGACTTACAAGGATGTGGGCGTTCGATTCAGGGGATCCTCCTCGTTCATGATGGTGCCCGAAGGCCTGAAGCACTCCATCGACGTCACGGTCGATTTCACGGACAAGAAACAGAACATCTCAGGGTACCGTTCGCTCAATCTGTTGAACTCCCACGAAGATCCGTCGTTCCTGAGGTCGGTGCTGTTCCTCGACGCGGCGCGGGAGTACGTGCCGGCGGCGGCGGCCAATCTCGTGCGCGTCGTGATCAACGGCGAGTCCTGGGGCGTGTACGGCAACGTGGAGCAGGTCAACAAAGACTTCGTCTCTCGTACGTTCAAGGCGGAAGGCGGCGCGCGCTGGAAGGTGCCGGGCAGCCCAGGTGGCCGTGGCGGCCTCGAGTATTCCGGCGAGGATCCGAACGCCTACAAGCGGGTATTCGAGATCAAGACCAAGGACGATCCGAAGTCGTGGGCCGCGCTGATCAATCTGACCAAAGTGCTCAACCAGACGCCACCCGATCGACTCGAGGCGGCGCTCGCACCGATCTTCGACATCGACGGCGCGTTGAAGTTCCTCGCTCTCGACAACACGCTGGTGAACAACGACGGCTACTGGGTGCGCGCGAGTGACTACAACATCTACCTCGACCCCAAGGGCGTGTTTCACGTCTTCCCACACGACACGAACGAGACCTTCGCGCCAGGCGGAGGGCCGGGAGGCGGGCGCGCAGGCTTTGGCGGTCCGCCGCCCGACGCACCCGGCGGCGACGTACTGCGCGGCAATCCCAGAGGCGGGCCCGGCGGCCCTGGGGGACCGGGCGGATTCGGCCCCGGGGGCCCGGGACGCGGTGGCCGCGGCTTCATGATGGGCGGCACTGCCACACTCGATCCGCTCATCGGCCTCGACGATACGACGAAGCCGCTGCGCTCGAAGCTACTGGCGGTTCCGGCGCTTCGCGCGAAGTACCTCGCCTATTGCCGCCAGATCGCGACAAAGTGGCTCGACTGGAAAATGCTCGGCCCGATCGTCACCCAGGCTCAAACGATGATCGCCGCGGATGTGAAGACCGACACGCGCAAGCTGAACTCATTCGAGGAGTTCGAAGCGAGCGCGCAGGATCTCAAGACGTTCGCCGAAACACGGCGAGCACTCATCCTGAATTACCCGCAGAAGTAGCTGCGCGCGGCGACGCCGACGCTGACCGGCCGCGAACTGACTCGCGGCCGCGTCGAGTGTCCCACCGGCCTCTTCCCGTTGCCGTTCTTCATAGCGATCAAGCTGCGCCGCCAGGCCCCGGATTCATGGGCGTGAGGCCGAGGCGGCGGATCTCATGTCTGAGCGTCTCCTCAAGGCCGTTCCGCAACGGGCGCGCCTGCCATCCGAGTTCCGCCCGAGCGCGATCGCTGACGCCGAGGTAGGTCACACCCGCCATCACGCGTAGGGTCTCGGCACTGTAGGCTGGCGGCAGCGTGATCACGGACTCGAGTGGTCGAACGAAAGCGGCGGCCGTACGCAGGACCCGCGACGGAATCTCGATTCTCGGTGCCGGAATTCCGGTGAGTTCAAACGCCACGGCGAACACGTCCGTCAGAGTATGCGCGGGACCTGCCAGGAAATACGCACGGCCAGGACGCCCACGCTCGAGTGCGAGCCGATGTCCTTCAGCGATGTCATCGACATGTGCCCAGCAGTAGGCAGCGCCCTTCGGCACGGCCGGCAGCCGGCGTCGCAGATAGTTCCTGAGCGTTTCGCCGGTCATGCTGGTGTCGCCGGGCCCATAGATCAGGCCTGGCTGCGTGATGACCAGTGGCAGGCCACCGGCGATGAACGCCTCTGCAATGTGATGCGCCTCTGCCTTCGTGCGGTCGTAGACCGAGATGTGCCGGCCAGAGAATCGGTACGTTTCATCCACCGACCGCCCATGGGTGTCGGAGTTCACGGCCAGCGTGCTCGTGTACACACCTTTCGGCACGCCGAGCTCCCGCATGAGCTCGAGCACGTGACGCGTGCCATGCACATTTACCGCGACGGCCTCGGTGGTGTCGCGCACTCCGGTCTTGTACCAACCGGCGACGTGAAGAACCGCATCGACGCCCATCATCGGCGCCCGCATGGATTCCTTCCGAGTCACGTCTCCGGCATGGAGGGTCACGCCGGCGGCCGCAAGGTCCCCTGCATTGCTCGGGTTCCTGACGATGGCATGGACCTCGTGCTGATGACCGACGAGCAGACGAGCGAGGGCGCCGCCGACGAAGCCGGTTGCGCCGGTGATGAGGACACGCACGGGACCTCCCGGGCTGAGGCTGGCGCTACAAATAGAAAAGGCCCGCTTGGTTGGACCAAGCGGGCCTTTGAGAATATCCCCGGCAGCGACCTACTCTCCCACACAGTTACCCATGCAGTACCATCGGCGGTAGCAGGCTTAACTTCCGTGTTCGGAATGAGAACGGGTGTGACCCTGCTCCTATGACCACCGGGAAACTTGCTCGAGCCGGACGCGGCCCGAATATTAAGTGTGGCGACGGAACATACGCCCGTCGGCACCTGCGTTTGGATTACGGCGAACCGCCATCCTTGCGCAAACCTGATTGTCGCCCTCGGGCCGGCGGCGAGCCGGATCGACGGGCGGACAACTGAATACCCTGCAAACGGTAGTTCTTCCTCACCACGCACATCGGTGTTGCATGTGTGATGCGCCGGGTGCATAACCCGGCTAAAAAGAATCAATGGTCAAGCCTCACGGCAGATTAGTATCGGTAAGCTTCACATCTCACGACGTGTCCACATCCGACCTATCAACCTGGTAATCTTCCAGGTGCCTTCAGGGGTCTCGCGACCCAGGGAGATCTCATCTCGTGGAGGGTTTCACGCTTAGATGCTTTCAGCGTTTCTCCCGTCCGCACGTAGCTACCGAGCACTACCCCTGGCGGGATAACTCGTACACTAGAGGTGCGTCCAACCCGGTCCTCTCGTACTAAGGTCAGCCCCACTCAAATCTCCTGCGCCCATGACAGATAGAGACCGAACTGTCTCGCGACGTTCTAAACCCAGCTCACGTACCGCTTTAACCGG
>Ga0068859_100003943_pt1 | contig 15151 bp, 25 predicted proteins | sample KBSSwiS22_FD_66585 | JGI IMG/M metagenome (GOLD analysis project Ga0068859, IMG submission 66585) | Switchgrass rhizosphere microbial communities from Kellogg Biological Station, Michigan, USA - KBS Switchgrass S2-2 | ecosystem: Host-associated > Plants > Roots > Rhizosphere > Soil ...
TCGACGCCGGAGAATTCGACGTAATCGCCGCTCGACATATGGACCGACTACTGCGGCGACTCGCCGAGCTCGAATCCGTTCTCGAACGCTGCCAGCGGACCAATACGGCGATCGTCACCGCCGCCGACGGCGTCGACACCGAGAGCGACGGTGGGCGCCTGGTTGCTCGGATCCTGTCGTCGGTAGCGCAAGGCGAGGTTGAACGGAAGAGCGCGCGACAACGCTCCGCGGTCGCGCAGGCCGCGAAGCAAGGCCGGTGGGTTGGCGGTCGGCGCGCCTTCGGATTTGAAATCGACGGCGTAACCGTGCGTGACGACGAGGCGGCCTTGATTAAGCAGGGATACGCCGATGTGCTCGCGGGAGAATCGCTTCGCGAGATTGCTCGAAGGTGGACGGCTGCTGGGTTCTCGACGACTCAAGGTCGCGACATTTGGATAGCGTCATCTGTGAAGGATGTTCTGACCAACCCGCGCGCCGCTGGTCTACGTCGCCACCGCACGGCCGACGATCGCGCTGCCATTCGTATGAATCCCGAGCTTGGCATCGTCGGCGCCGCTGAGTGGCCGGCGATCGTCGATGAAGCTACTTGGCGGGCAGCGGTCCGTGTCCTCACCGACCCGGCTCGACGCACGGCGGTCTACGGTGCCCGTGCTGGCCTGCTGACGAGCCTTGCGATCTGCGGGGTCTGCGGCAAGACAGTTCACCGTGGAGGGTCTGCTCACCGAAAGCCGATGTACCGGTGTAGGAGCGGACGTCACGTGTCGCGGCTAGCCGAGCCAGTCGACGACTACGTGACCGAACTGACCATCGGCCGATTGACGCAGCCGGACGCGGTGAAACTGTGGACGGCGAAACTGCCCAACGCGGCAGCGCTCATGACCGAAGCAGACACTCTTCGCCGACGTCGCGACGACATCGCCCTCGACTACGCCGATGGCGCCATGACGCGTGACCAATTCCGGTCCGCGAACGAGCGCGTGCTCAATCGGCTGGGGGAGTTGGAGGCGCAGATCGCCGCTGCGGGATCTAATTCCCCGCTCGCCATCGTCGCTTCAGACGACGTGCGCACGAAGTGGAAAACGTTGTCGACCGCTCAGCGGCGTGGAATCATCGCGGCGTTGATGACGCCGGTGTTGCACCTACCGGGCCGTGGCACTCGCACCTTCCGTCCTGAAACAGTCGAAATCCGTTGGAAGGCATGATGACTGAGGAACGTATACGTATCATCTGCAGCGGCCGCGTCGTAGTTCGGAATGCGGATGGCTCCACAAGTCGAATCCAGAAGCACGGCGAGATGGCCTTTCCTGACCTGATCGCGTCTGACGGCGCAATTTCAGAAGTTCGTACACGACAGGCACCCACCAAACTCACCGGCAGGGTTGAAGCAACGGTCGACGACGAAACTGTGACTGGCCATCTACACAGCAAGACCGTCGTCCAAGCCGACGGTCATCGAGGGACGAACGGAACGTGGCGCTGGCGGTGTCCGGGCTGCGGCTTGGACAAGCCGATGCGCGAAGACGCCTTGCGCAGGTGGATCGCCGCCACGCCGAGCCGGGTCCTCGATCTGTCGCTACTAGCTAGGTAGCATGTAACGCGAGCGGTTTCGTGGACGCTCTGAACTCCACGGGCAGGCCCCGCCGAAAAGCCGGGCGAATTCTCTCTGCCCGGAGGAATCCCAAATGCCTTCCCGTGCAATCGCTGCGCGTAATAAATACGGCATCACGTGCCGCTACCATCCCGACGACCAATCGAAGATCGTTGAAAGTAAACGCGAGCTGGCTGAGGCCAAGATCGCGGACTACATCGAAAAGGTGGTTGCAGAAGCACCGCCACTCACCGACGAGCAGCGCGACCGCATCGCGGCTTTACTCCGGGCAGGTGCTGCGGGGTGAGCGAAAGCGAAAGGCCGGCCCCACCACAGAACCGGCCCTCACCCAACCACACCAATGCAACCCAGTGTAACGCTCAGCTGCGACGTCGTCGTGATGCCGCGCGACGGCTCCCCGTCCTGGACTGCGGTTGCTCAGATCCGTGGCCGTGCAGGTGCTTCGACGAGCCTGTCTCCGACAAGATGGACGACGCGGCGATCTTCGCCGCCGAACTCCTCGATGACTTGGGCTTTCCAGGAATCTTCAAAAGGGATGCCTGCCAGGGAATGTGGCGTCGAGGTCGACGCGATCTGGCCAGCGAGTCCTATCGGCGCTCCCATGGGGAGGCCTAGCCATGTCTTATGGGACTAGCACCGCAAGACGAAGTCGTCGGTCCAAGGCTGAGGTCGAAGAGCTCGAAGAAGCCATCTACGCCGTGGTTGCGGCGGAGCAGCCGTGCACGATCCGCGGCGTCTTCTACAGGATCATGTCGCAGGGCCTGGTGCCCAAGAGCGAGCCCGGCTATCGGCAGGTGCAGAACCGCGTCCTACTGATGCGCCGCGCAGGAGATCTTCCCTACGGCTGGATTAGCGACGGCACCCGCTGGCGGATCAAGCCCACGACGTGGTCGGGAGTCGATGCGGCGCTGGCGAACACGGCGATGGCTTACCGCCGTGCACTCTGGGGCGACCAGAACGTCCACGTCGAGATCTGGTCGGAGAAAGACGCCATCAGATCCGTCGTCTACCCGGTCACGTCCGAGTTCGACGTGCCGCTGATGGTGGCCCGCGGGTACCCGTCGGAGTCGTTCCTTTGGCAGACCGCGCAGGAGATCATCGCCGAACGCAAGCCCGCGGTGATCTACCAACTCGGTGATCACGACCCGTCCGGGGTGGGCGCGTGGGAGGACACGAAGCGCAAGCTCGCCGGGTTTGCGCCCGACGTCGAGTTTCATTTCGAGCGGATCGCGGTCACGCCCGCCCAGATCCTTGAGTACGGGCTGGCGACCCGTCCGACGAAGGCCTCGGACACCCGCGCACGCAGTTTCGAGGGGGAGTCCGTCGAAGTCGACGCAATCCCGTCGACCATCTTGCGGAGCCTGGTCCGGAGTGCGATCGAGTGGTGGGTCGATCCAGAGGCCTTGCGGATCACAAAGATCGCCGAGGACAGCGAACGTGAAGTTCTACACCGTATCGCCAACGGTTGGGAGGACGAGCTGTGAGCGCCCAGGACGATGGCGAAACTGTTCACGGCCGTGAACAGTTCGTGGAACTGACCCGGCTCTCCGATGTGAAGCCCGAGCGGGTGACGTGGTTGTGGCCGGGCTGGCTGCCGCGCGGAAAGCCGGTCACTCTCGATGGCGATCCTGGGCTCGGCAAGTCGACGTTGTCCGACGAGTTCGCCGCGGTGATCACCACGGGCGGGCAGTGGGCCGACGGATCCTGCTGTGAATATCCGGGGTCCGTGCTGCTGATGTCTGCCGAGGACGGACTCGCCGACACCGTGCGGCCTCGCCTCGATGCGGCCGGTGCCGACGTGACGAAGGTGCATGCGATCGAGGGCGTCCCGATCATCGGCGAGAACGGGGAGCGGCTCCTGCGCCCACCGACGCTGGCGGACATCGTGGCTTTGGAGGAAGCGATCGTGCAGACAGACGCCCGCCTTTTGGTGGTCGACGTGATCATGGCGTACCTCCCGGCAGGTACCGACAGCCATCGCGATCAAGACGTCCGCAACGTGATGTCACGCCTCGCTGCCGTCGGCGACAAGACCGGGTGCACCATCCTATTGCTGCGCCACCTGAACAAGGCCAAGGGTGGCGATCCGATGTATCGCGGCGGCGGCTCCATCGGGATCGTCGGTGCCGCCCGTGCCGGGATGCTCGTCGCAGCCGATCCCGACGACCCGGACCGTCGGGTCCTGGCCTCGGTGAAATCGAATCTCGGTGCCCGACCAGAGTCGTTGGCCTACCGCCTCGTCGATGCCGGCCAGGCCGGGGTGGCACGGGTGCAGTGGGAGGGCAAGACCGAGCACACCGCGCACAGCCTGCTCGCGGTCGTCGATGGCGACGAGCAACAAGGTGCTTCGACGGAAGCCGAGGCATGGCTTGAGGACTATTTGACCGAGCAGGGAGCCGCATCGTCGAAGACGGTCAAGGCCGCCGCGGGCAAGGCTGGCATTCGCGAACGAACCTTGCAGCGCGCGGTTTCCAAGCTCAAGGTTCACGTCGACAGCCGGGGCTTCCCGAGGGTCACTTGGTGGTCGCTGCCCGGTGGCGCCACTACCCCCAGCACTCAAAATCTTGGCGCGACTGGCGCAACTGGCGATGACCAGCAGAAACACGATGGCGCGACTGGGCCAAAAATGCAGTCGCGCCAAGCCGAAAGTGTTGACACGACTGGGGATACCTGCACTGGCTGCGGCACTGAGCTCCTGACCGGAAATCAAACCGGCAAGTGCAGTGAATGCAGATTCGTCGACCGCCAGCAAGCCGTTGCCGAGCAACTCGCCACCCCCACCCCGAACGGAGAACACAATGACCACCAACCCTGATATCCCGATCATCCTCGATGCCCCGCGGACTGACGACCTCCGCACGATCCTCGACGACGAGCTTGATCCGCTCGTAGCGAGCATCGACGAGATCGACGGCTGCTGCACACTCCCGCTGCGTATCTCGCACAACCCGGTATGCGGCGTCGTCCTGGAGATCGGCCCCTACGACCTCAACTACCACGACGTCGTGCAGCTCTGCGAAGCGATCCGCAAATTCAACGAATGGCGGCAGGCGCCAATCAGGAAGGCGTGAACATGCACACCAACTCGAAGTAGTGGACCTGTTCCGTCTGCGACAAACCGGTGTCGCGTCAGTCCGCGCACCATGACCTCCGTCTGCGTCGGCACCGCCCTGGACACGGACCGGGGTGGGACCACGTGCTCTGCCACCAGAACGCCGAAGTGCTAGCCCCGCAAATGGATCCTGACCCTTGGGCGACTTCTGTCTACAGCGTCGACGACGATCCACCCCTTCACCCCGTCCACGCCAAGCGGATCCCGTACGGATCCTGGACACTCGCGGGGATCGAGTCCCTACCGGCAGGTTGGTGCAACGTCCGAATTTGGAGCTATGACAGGACTCTGAACCGCGACCTCTTTGTGACTGAGACGTGCCCCGGCATCTTGTATTTCGAGTCCACGGTCACCGAGACGGTGCGGCAACTCGCCGCTCCTGACGGCAGTTTGCTCACCCAATACGGGGATCCCTGGGACGACAGTCCCGTCGTGCTGGCCACCGCAGTCGTTGATCCGCCCCACCGTCACAAGCAGTATGCCGACCCGGAGTGGAAGCCGGCCTATGTAGCTGGCGGATATCTCGGCAGCTGCCCCGTCGACCTCGTACGCGCGGTCCTGACTGAACATGGTTTCCCCGAAGCCATTCCGCGCCCAGATGGGTGGACCGCCGACCCGGACGACGCCTACTAGGAGCCGTGATGACTGAGCCGCGCAACGTCGCGGCGTCTTGGGAGCAACGCATTGCCGACCGGATGACTCCCGATGGCTCCGTTGTCGTGCCACCCCGTGTCGCCGCGTACCTCGAAGCAAAGGCCGGCGTCACCGCTGACCGCCGAATACTCCTGCGCGGTCACGACGATGAGGCCTACGAGGTGCTCATGGCGTTGCACTTCGCCGCGGACGCCCACCGTTCCGGAAACGGAACCGAACATGTTGTAGGACAACGCAAACAACCAAAATTGATGACAACAACTGAAGCGGCGAAAGCTATCGGAGTGACCGACCGGTGCATCCGCAAACGTATCGCCACCGGCCGACTACCCGCCGAACGCCACGGCGGCTCATGGCTCATCAACCCCGCACAACTGAACATCGCCGCAAGACTCACGGCCTAACTAGGAGGAGAACGCACATGTCACCCACACACCTACACCCCGCCGACAAAGCCGAAATAGACGCCATCAGGCGCAATCTCAACAGCACCGTGGAGAGCATCCGTCGCGACCGCGCACTCTCAGACAGCGGTCGCCGGGAGAAGATGGCGATCGCCACCAAGGCCGCCCGCGACAAGGCCGACACTCTGAAGCGGAAGGTATCCAAGGAACGCACCTCCCGCAAGACGGAGCTTGAGCGTCGTCTATTCGGTGTCGGCAGCAACTCAAGCCCGACAGACTTGTTGGTACTGCGTGACTCCCGAGACCGCGCAGCCGCGCTCGGCACGGAGGAACAGGCAACCTTCGCCATGCGACAGGCACACTCAGCCGGCGACGAGTACATGGCGAAGGCAATCGCACAAGTGGCGATCCTCAAGGGCTGGACCAACCTCGTCGACGACTTCCGTCAACACGCAACCGCTGAAACCGCCGCGGCCCTCGACCAACTCGCGCAGCTCCCCAGTGGGCGAAACACCGACGTCGCAGACAGTCTGATGTTCACGATCCGGGCACCTCAAGAGCTTGCCGGATACAACGACTGGGCCATCGACGAACTAGCCGCCACGGGCGCAACGTAAGACCGTGGGCAGCGGCGCCCGAGCGACGCGGCAGCCGACCCGCGAGTGGTCCCACCCGGCCCAGGGGGCTGGATGACCCCAACGCCGGGCGGGCCACGCCAACATCAGACGAACACCGAAAGGAGGGCACGCCATGGACGACAGCTTTACCACCCGGGGAGGGACCCCCAGAGGCCCCCAACGGCCCACGGTAGGCATAGCGTCCGCCTGTCCGCGCATGCAACCGGGATTTTCCCGGAGGTGGGCTAACTAGTGTCTCCAGAGAGCGTTTCGGCTGGTCAGCGGCTTCGTGCGGATATGGACGAGGTGCTGAAACAGGCGTCGGAGGAGCTTGGCCAGTCCGACGATGCTCCGCTGGAGTGGTCCGAGGCCGAACTGGTCGCCTTGGATGGGGCGTGCGCGGCCGCCGATCGGGCAGAGGTGCTCCATGCGGTGTTTGATGCCGAGGTGGCCGGGGAGAAGCGGCCCAGCGTGCTGGTGAAGCTGTCGGCGGAGATGCGGGCGTTGGACCGTCAGGTGGTGGATCTTCTGGCGAAGGTGAATCCAGGGTTGGAGCCCGCGGTGTCTGCGCGGCATCAGAAGGCCTCACGTGAGCGGTGGGGGACGCCGCGGTTGAAGAGCGTGCGTACCTGATGGCGCGGGTCGCGAGGCGAAAAGAGGTCGTCATCGGCACGGGCGGCCTGTACGGGGCGATCGCGCGGGCGGTTGAGGAGAGCTTTGCGGGCTGGGACGCGTTACCGAAGCCTCGGCATTACCTGACTGGTGAGTTGTTGCCGCATCCGTATCCATATCAACACGCTTTGGATGCGGTTCGGGCTGGGGTGGCGGTGAATGTGGCGGTGTGCGATCTTCCTACGGGCGTTCAGCAGTCGATCCCCCGGATTCGCATGGGGTTTGGTAGCGATGGGCGCCGCGTTCCGTGTCGGCCGGCTCGTGCTCTGGTGAGTCCCGATGACTCGATGGCGTTCCCCGACAACGAGGAGTTTCTGCGGTGGCTGGAGGAGGACGGGTTTTTCAATGACTTTGGGCCGCAGGCGAAACGCCTTGAAATAGCGCAGACGCGTTTGACGAAGGCCGTCGGGGGTGGCCGATGAGTGCGTTCGGCAACTACGACCTGGATGCAACGAGAAGGGTTGTGACACATGGCGATTGAAATTGGCACGGCGTATGTGTCAATTGGAGGCCGCACAGATCAGCTCGCGAAGGACGTCAAGGACGCCCTCAACGGTGTTGGCAGGGACGCCACCCAGGCGGGTAACCAGATCGGCCACAATCTGGGGTCGGGTGTCGAGAAAGCCTTGAGGTCCCACGATCTCGGCAAGGCGGTGGATCTTCCGACGTCGCGTGCTTCGCAGTTGGGTGAGCGGTTCGGCCTGGTGGTCGGGAAGGGTGTCGGCGCCGGCATCAAGGTGGGTATTGCGGGTGCGGCGACTCTCGCCGCTAGTGCAGTTGGGGCATTGGGGTACACCCTGACGAAGGGTTTCCAGCGTTTGGAGACGTTGGATCAGGCGCAGTTCAAGCTGAGGGCGTTGGGGCACAGTGCTGATGAAGTGACGTTGATCATGGATTCGGCGCAAAAGTCGGTGAAGGGCACCGCGTTCTCGATGGCTGACGCCGCTACGGCGGCGGCGAGTGCGGTGGCTGCGGGGATCAAGCCTGGCGAGCAGTTGACGAAATACCTCTCGGAGGTTGGGGATGCTGCTGCAGTGGCGGGGACCAGCTTCGAGGACATGGGTGCGATCTTCAACAAGATCCAAACATCGAACAAGGCATTCACCGACGACCTGAACCAGTTGTCGGATCGTGGTCTGCCGATCTTTTCGTGGTTGCAGGAGGAGTACGGCGTCACCGCTGCCGCGTTGTCGAAGATGGTGCAGGACGGTGAGGTTGACGCCGCGCACTTCGAGGACGCGATTCAGAAGCACATCGGTGGCGCGGCGTTGAACATGGGTGAGTCGTTCTCCGGCGCGGTGGATAACGCTCAAGCTGCGGTTGCGCGGCTGGGGGCGAGCTTCCTGGCCTCGATCTTTGGCGGGTCTCAGACGGATGCGCTGGCGGGGCCGAAGGAAGCCGTGAAGGCGTTGACCGATCAGCTCGACAAGGCCAACACGTGGGTATCCGGGCATCAGGAGCAGATCAAGCAGTTCTTCTACCAGATGCGTGACGCCGCGAAAACCGTTGTGGACGCGGTCAAGGGGGTACTGGACTTCCTCGACAAGATGGGCGTCTCCGTCGGCGACGTCGTCATCGCGTTCGCGGCGTGGAAGACCATCGAAGGGGTTGTGTCCCTCACCTCCAGCCTCAAGGCGATCAAGGGGATGCTGTCGACGGACCTCCCCGCGGCAGCCGCGCTGGGCGCTGGTGGGATCACCGCCGCGTTGGCGAAGGTCGCGGTACCGACATGGTTGATGTACATGATCGGGCAGCAGAACCCGGCCGTAAACAACGATCTTCCATTCCCGAACGGCTCTCCGAACATCGGCAACGATGGCCGCGTCCCAGTCATCGACAAAGACGGCAATGTCGTCCAAACCATCCCCGGACTCTTCTCCGACCCAGGACTGGCGGGTCCCGCGCCGGGTGGTTCTGCCGCACGGCGCGGAGTCGGCCCCACGAGCGCCTTGGATCCCAACTTCCTGTTCCCTCGGGGTGGTCAGCAGCCAGGCGGCGACCCGGTAAGAGGCTTCTTCGGCCCGCAAGTCGCCCCAGCAGGATTCTCAACACCGCTCCCCGCGCGCGTCCCGTATGGGCTACCGGCGAATGCGAACAGCGGCGGATACGGCGGCGGCGGGGTGGCTTTCCCCGACTGGGTGAACCAACTCGGGGCAGCGTTCGGAGTGAAACCCTCCACCTACCCCGGGCATCAAGACACGAACCGCCAAGAGGCCGGGTTCGCGCCGAATCCCCTTGACCTGAACCGCGGAATCGACTGGACGGGGTCGCCGGAGAACCTGCAACGGTTCGCCGACTATCTGGCGTCGATCCCGCAAGACCTGGAGCAGGTGATCTGGCAGAACCCCGCCACCGGCTCGCGTACGGGTATCGCTGGTGGTCACCCGGTGGGGAACGACTACTACGCCAACGACTGGGGCGCGCATACCAACCACGTTCACACCCGTCAAAGCGAGTCGATTCCGTTGCCGCCGTGGCTGCAGCAGGGAACCTACGACTCTGGGGGGAAGTTGCCGCCTGGTTTGACGTTGGCGCGCAACAACACCGGCCAGGACGAGCACGTCCTCACAGGCTCCCAACTGCAGGACATGCGCACCTCCGGCGCCATCCCGGCCGGGGCGGGCAATACGCAGGAAGCGGGAACGTCGGGGGTATCGAAGCTCATCGACATCGGTGGCGAGGTGATCAACGGCCTCATCGACCAAGCCGCCTCCGCAGCAGCCACCGCAGTCGGATTGGCCGCCACCGCAGGATCGTTCGGCGCGGGCGGGCAAGCGGGCGGCGCGCTTGCCTCTGCGGCAATAGGCCTTGGCGCCAACGCCGCCAAACGCGGCGTCACATGGGGTTTCGACGAGCTCGGCATCGGCGTCGACGCGGTCCACCAAATCCTCTCCCCATTCAACGCCGGGAACCGGGGCAAGGACTTCTCAGGCTTCGTCCCCTCGGACCTGATCACGAAGTCTCTGACTGACCTGATGTCCGGGGGCGCGGACAAGACGCAGGGTCCGGCCAATCCCGTCGACCCGAACACCACCCAACACGGTGACGCCGCGGGAGCTGCTCCAGGCCCTCAACAACCTGAGTTGTTCCCGAACGCGGCGATCAACGTCGTCCCCCTCAACGGTGCGGACGGGCAGGACTTGGCGCCCGGCCAGAACGGCGCTCCGCTCGTGGCGATCGGGAACATGTTCGCCACCGACACCGATGCGGCCATCCAGCAGCAGAACAAGCAGTTGAACCTCGCCATCATGCAAAACGAAGGTAGGCCGTTCCGCTGATGGCTGAAATCGGGATTCCGGCCATCGGACCAGCCGACAACGACCGAGTCGGCCGGCTCGTCCTCGCCCTACTCAACGCCGACAAAGATCAGGCGAACCGAGTCCTCAACGAACTCGTCGGCGACGACGACGCCGTGCTCGGCCTCATCGACTGCCTCCTCACCCACTTGGTCGGTGCCCTTAGCGAGCTGTACGGCCGCGACCACGACGCGATGGTGCAGTGGGCCGTCGACATCATCACCAAAGCCCAACAAGACGGAGACGGACTATGATCTGGTCCGACTCACCACATCACGCAGGTCTAGGGGGTGGGGAAGCCCTGCTACCCTCCGGAACTGCGGGTCGGTCGGGGCGGTGTGGTCGGCGGTCGTGGTGTGCCGCGGGATCGGGCGCCGCAATGGCTCCTCGAAGCGAGCACCGTTCTGGTGCACGCCAACGACACCATCACCACCGGACTAGCCGATGAGTTTGGTGTTCGTCCGAGACGACCGACGACGTGGACTAGCCCAAGTGCACTGCCTCGTATGGGCTCGTCTGGCACTATGTGCCGATGACCGCCATGTCAGGCCCGCCCACGAATGTCACGCAGGGCGAGCAATTCAGCCTCACGCTAATTTGGCCCGAGGATGCGATCAAAGATGCAGTGCCCGCAACGCACTTCCTTGTGCTGAACGACGGAAGCGTGCCCACCGATGGAACCTTCTTGGTGTTGGGCCAAGTCGTGCCCCCGGTGTGGATAACGCCGGAACAACAGCGGATGGGAATGGAGAGGCCAGAAAGTGCCGGAATGCCAATAAAGGTTCAGGGTGCCTTTTATCTGACTCGCGCCAAGGCGCGAGAGCTATACGGCATTCTCGGCGTGCATTTGGGCATGGCGGAAGGCGGCGCCGATGCCGAATGACCGGGGCACAATCACACTCGATCCCCGAATTGGCGACAGTATCCGGGGGCAGCGATTTAAGGCGACCGGCAACGCAGATCACGCTTACTTCAAGCAGATTGCCAATAAATACGCAGTCGCCGATCCAGAGGAGGGGAATGTGATGTCGAAGGACCCCACCGCCGCTCCGCCACCGCTAGTCCAGCCACGGCGTAGCTGGCTACCGTTCATCTTGTATGCGTTGGCGCTGATCGTTGCGTTGTGTGCAGCAATCTTTTCATCCCTGGCCTTTTCGGCACTCATTGCGGTGCCCGCGATACTCGGAATCTTTCTTCAGAGGAAGGACTACGAGAAACGGATGCGGGCAATAGGCGAAGCGGTCGTTGCGGAGGCGAAGTATATCCACTCTGCATACTCATCGGCTGAGTACGCTCCGTACCTCGCCCGCGCACGGCAATCGTTCATTAAGCACGGTATCGACGATCTTCTAATCCAGCTGCCTCAGAACTAAGCGAACGAGAGTCCGATACTTTGACGGGCAGCATTGACGGTCCGGCAGGCCAAAGGCAATCGAGGCTGCTAGCGCCATTCCGCCGCCTTTCGTCGCGACACGGGTCATCAAATTTGGTGCCTGTGATCCCGATCGCGGCGGAACTGACTGTGAATCTCGTCAACGCCGAGCAACAGCCATCGAAGAGGCGCCTTGATGTCAGTGCTGTCCTCATCGCATTGATCACGGCGACAGGTGTACTCGGCACCGGAGCGATGGCATTCTTCAAGCATGAGCAAATCGATTGCGTGTCGGCTCGAACCAACGCGATTAAGCTGGTAAAAGACGAGCCTGCGTCCGCCGTCCCGTACGAGGGACAGTACGAGAGCCAATGCCAGCTGAATGAAGTGGTGCAGAAGGTACTGGATGCGAAGAAGCCTTGACGCCTTTCACCGTCTCCGGCGGAAACGTTTTCGACAGCCTCGACAACCTCGTCGAACTCATCGCGGCGCTGGAGACGCTTGTCGGATGAAGTCGTACCGGGCACACCGCGAGGATTCCGTGACTAAGCAGCTAGAAGCCGAATTCGGGACTTGAGTCGTGGGTCTCTGTAAGAATCAGCATCGTTAGGCAGGGATAGCACCCAGCCGAGGGAGGTGGATCGCGATGGTTGACATCTTCACGGACCCGCTATTCACGCCCCGGGAAGTAGCGACGTATCTCAGGATTCCGCAGCCAACGGTCTACTCTTGGCTACGGCCGGTAGAGAAAGGGCCGCAACTAGTCCACCAGATTCCCCCTGAACGGCGCGGCGCGGCATCGGTTCCGTTTGTTGCCTTAGTGGAGGCGTACGTACTTCGGGCGTTGCGCGATCTGCGCCTCACGAAGCGACAGATCCGAAACGTGGTCGACGACGTTCGCGAGGAGTTCAACACCGAGTACGCGCTCGCCACAAAGAAGATTGCGACCGACGGCATCGACCTCTTCATCGAGCACGTTGACGGGGAACTATCGCGGGCTGGGGATCGGCAGGCTCCAATTCGCGAGGTCATCACGGATTACCTGCGGTACATCACTTTTGACGCTACCGGAACCGAGGCGACTGGATACGCAAGTCAGCTTCGCCTACCGAAGTACGGCGTCGCCCCCGTAGTCATCGATCCGCGCTTCGGATGGGGTGTCCCCATCGTCGAGAAGAGCCGCGTGCCAGTAAGTGCAGTCATAGATCTTTATTCCGCTGGCGAATCGATGGCGGTGGTTGCCGACGAGTACGGACTGACGGTGGATGATGTCGAAGCGATCTGCCGCGCCGCGCTCGCCGTCGCCTGAATTCTTCTTCGATCGTGGTTTAGGGAAGAATACTGCGGCCAGGCTGGTCGACCTGGGTTGGTCGATACACCGGATCGTTGACCACTTCCCAAACGACGCTCAAGAGGTCGAGGACCCGGAGTGGATGGAATACGGTCTGCAGCGCGGCTGGATACCGCTCCACAAGGACGGCCGGATCGTCGGCAACCCGACTGAACGAGCACCTGTTGAGCGGCATCGCGCACCCATGTTCTTTCTCGATAATCAACACCTCGACATCGAAGAAATGGTGCGCCGTCTCCACACCAACCAGAGCAAGATCTACGCCATCGTGCGTCGCAGGCGGCAGGCAGCAGCGTGTTATGCGGTGAGTGACCGCGGAGTGTTCAAGCGTTGGCCGTGAACAGGGTTAGAAGCCTCTAGGTGTCGCTGTTAGCGAGGTATTCGATGTCCCAGCGCATGATGTGATCGTTGGGAGGCGACAGTGCAGAACCATGTATCTCCAGTAGGCGGTCTAGCCATTCGCCAGGCTGCAGATGATCAGCTGCCTGTTCTCTAGCGGCCGCCTGGGCGGCGACAAGGCCACCGTGTCGCACATTCGCTAGCTCCATCGAGAACTTTATGGTTCGGCTTGTCATTCATTGAGTGTCCCCCTGAAATCCGCGCAGATGTCGCTCGCTCGCCAAAATCCCCAATCAGCTATTGCCGTCTGCGCAGCGACGGTACACAGGTGCGGCATCCCCGACCCTCCTCGGAAATGGTTCGGCCCGCCACCTGGGGGGATTGGTGACGGGCCGAACAGGTGGCGTAAATACGCCAACCTCTAGGTAGGACGTGAAGCTACGCCGGTTCGTTCCGTCATTGCTTCACCGGCACGGACTTGGCGGCTTTGCGGATCACGCTGAGCTTGACTACCGGAGCGGTCGGGGCAGTTTTCGCTGCCATCCGTTCGACGACTGGCGCGACGATGGCCAGGATCCCGTAGGCCTCGCGAAGTGTTAAGTCGCTGAACGCGATCTGGCCGAGGGCGGCGTGTAGTTCCCTCCTCGCATCGCGCGCCAGAAGGCTCTCCAATGAATCGTAGGTCATCGCTTCACCAGCTCAAGCACCGGAGCCTTGTTCGAGCCGCCTTCAGCGAAGTGAAGGTCGAACAACGCAATCAGAGCACTGACCAGTGCCGGAGACCACTCCTTGGGCGGGTGTTCGTCGAAGCGATCCGCGAGCTGATGATGGAGACGGTCGAGTTCGCGGGAAGTGGTCATCGCGCCACCTGAGCCTCGTCGAGGCCAGTACTCATGATGGCGAGGATCTGTTGCGCGGCGAGGGTGGCCGCGTTGGCCAACTCAATGAGCCGCCGCCAGTTGACCATCGGGTCGTCGTCACCGAAGAACATCGAGCGACCCTCGTCAGCCTCGGGCGACGAGACGGTCACACCCAAGGCGGAGGGCCCGTCTAGGTAGTCGTGCCGCTTGACGTTGATTTCGGTCTCGCCGCAAGAGACCTTGACCAGGTCGGTCATTTTAGCCCACGATGACGCCGGGCCTTCAGGATCCATCGCAGCGAGGATTTCAGCGCTGCTGGGCACGCCCCTGTACTTCGCGACGTGTGTGGCGGGAACATCGAACTGATCGGGTGCATAAGTGGTCATCGCGTCACCCACCCGTCGATCTCGTCGGCAGCAGCGAGAAGTGCCTGAGCGAGTTCGCGCGCCTGGTCGACGTTCAGCTGCGGCCCGTCGGTCCGATTGTTGGAGATGTTGACGCTCGGCCCGGCGACGGTTCCCTGGTCGATCGAGCCGTCGGCAAGTTGCACGACCGCTGAATAGACGCAGACCGCGGTGTCGGTGATGGTGCGGTCGACGCCGAAGATGACGCGATACGGCTCGTCGCCCCCGGCCCAGTCGTCGCCGAAACTGGCGCCGGGAGGAAGCGGGACTTGCCCGCTATCGGTAGTGATGGTGGTTGTCATGGACGGGCCTCTCAGTTTCGCTAGTTTGTCGTTCACGCGGTCGCGTGGTCGCTCGCGGATCTCGCGGGCCGCTCGTCGCCGGATCTAGAGGACGTGACGACCGCGCTGAGCTACCGACGGGCGGGGGACGCGCGATGAGTGACGACGTGCGTCGCGCAT
>Ga0068859_100003944_pt1 | contig 15150 bp, 16 predicted proteins | sample KBSSwiS22_FD_66585 | JGI IMG/M metagenome (GOLD analysis project Ga0068859, IMG submission 66585) | Switchgrass rhizosphere microbial communities from Kellogg Biological Station, Michigan, USA - KBS Switchgrass S2-2 | ecosystem: Host-associated > Plants > Roots > Rhizosphere > Soil ...
CCTGCGGGGCGCGCCACCTCCCCCGAAGTGTGCCCTTCGGGGGAGGAGCTTTATTCCCCGAAGACGCGGGCGAAGAGGCGGTCGACGTTCTTGAAGTGGTAGGCGAGGTCGAAGAGCTCGCCGAGTTCGGCGTCGGTGAGGCGGGGGCGGACTTCCGGGTCGGCCTTGAGGAAGTCCAGGAACTTGCCCTCGCCGCGCCAGACTTTCATGGCCGCGCCCTGCACGGAGGCGTAGGCGGTCTCGCGGTCGAGGCCCTTCTGGGTGAGGGCCAGCAGCACGCGCTGGGAGTGAACCAGGCCGCCCAGGCGGTCGAGGTTCTTCAACATGTTCTCCGGATAGACCACCAGGCGCTCGACCACCGTGGCCAGGCGGCGCAGGGCGAAGTCCATGTGGATGGTGGCGTCCGGGGCGATGCCGCGCTCCACGGAGGAGTGGCTGATGTCGCGCTCGTGCCAGAGGGCGACGTTCTCCAGCGCCGGGACCGCGGCCGAGCGGATCAGCCGGGCCAGGCCGGTGAGGTTCTCCGTCAGGATCGGGTTGCGCTTGTGCGGCATGGCGCTGGAGCCCTTCTGGCCCACGTCGAAGGCCTCCTCGGCTTCCAGCACCTCGGTGCGCTGGAGGTGGCGGATCTCCGTGGCCAGCCGCTCGATCGAGGAGGCCACGACGGCCAGGGCCGAGAAGTAGGCGGCGTGGCGGTCGCGCGGGATCACCTGGGTGGAGATCGGCTCGACGGCCAGGCCCATCTTGGCGGCCACGTGGGCCTCGACCTCGGGGGCGACGTTGGCGAAAGTGCCGACCGCGCCGGAAATGGCGCAGGTGGCGATCTCGAACCTGGCCATGGCCAGGCGTTCCTTGGCGCGCTGGAACTCGGCGTAGTGGCCGGCGAGCTTGAGGCCGAAGGTGGTGGGCTCGGCGTGGATGCCGTGGCTGCGTCCGACCGTGGGCGTCAGCTTGTGCTCGAAGGCGCGGCGCTTGAGGGCGGCCAGCACCAGGTCGACGTCCTCGATCAGGAGGTCGGTGGCCCGGGAAAGCTGCACGGCCAGGGCCGTGTCGTTGACGTCCGAGGAGGTCATGCCCTGGTGCAGGAAGCGCGCCTCGGGGCCCACCAGCTCGGTCACGTGGGTGAGGAAGGCGATGACGTCGTGCTTCACCTCGCGCTCGATCTCGTCGATGCGGTCGACGTCGAAGAGGACGTCGCGCCCGCGCGTCCAGATCGCCTGGGCGGCCAGCTTGGGGATCACGCCCAGCTCGGCCATGGCGTCGGCGGCGTGGGCCTCGATCTCGAACATGATGCGGAAGCGCGTCTGGGGCGACCAGATCGCGGCGGCCTCGGGCCGGGCGTAACGGGGGATCATGATGGACTCCTAGCGCCGGGCTGATGGAAGGCCGGGCGGCGGGTGTCAAGCGGAGTGAGACCCCCTCGACGAACGGAACCCGAGGGTCCAGTTTTCCAGCGGGCCCGCAAGACCCGTCCGACAATCAGGGAGAGGCGTCGTGATTCTGAATTCCGCCAACGGCAAGGTTCCGGTCGCCAACCTGGGCAAGACGTTGATGCACGAGCACCTGCTGGTGGCGTTCCCGGGCTGGGAGGGCGACACCGAGACGCCGCCGGCGAGCCGGCGCGAGATCGTCGACGCCTGCGTGGAGCGGGTGGAGGAACTGAAGTCCGGCGGGTTCGGCGCGCTGCTCGATCCGTGCCCGAACGACCTGGGCCGGGACGTGGACGTCCTGGGCGAGGTGGCCGCGCGGACCGGCTTCAACATCCTCTTCGCCACCGGCCTCTACATGGACCATTTCGCCGGCGCCCACTGGAAGCTGAAGCTGGGCATGGACCCGGACGGGGTGCGGCGGCTGGCCGACATGTACATCAAGGAAATCACTGACGGCGTAGGCTCCACCGGGCTGAAGCCGGCGGTCATCAAGGTGGCGTGCGGCAAGGCGCCCTTCACCAAGTTCGAGGAGAAGGTGATGCAGGCCTCGGCCCTGGCGGCGGTGGCCACCGGCACGCCGATCATCACCCACACCGAGGGGGTCGACGGGGACCTGCAGCTTGGCGTGTTGACCGGCCATGGCGTCGAGGCCGGGCGGGTGATCATCGGCCATTCCTGCGCCAACCCCGACCACGCCTATCACCGCAAGATCGTCGACGGAGGCGCCTACCTGGGTTTCGACCGCTTCGGCATCGAGCGCCTGCGCTCCGATCAAGGGCGGATGGAATCCCTGGTGCAGATGATCGACGCGGGTCTCTCGGAGCGGGTGATCATATCGCACGACTGCGTCTTCCATATGCGCGGGAACCTCTCGCCGCGCGGCGGCCCGCCGATACCGATGCGCAACCCGATGCACTTCACGCGCGTGCTGGCGCCGAAGCTGCGGGACATGGGCGTGGCGCAGGGAACGATCGACTCGATGCTGACCGACAATCCGCGGCGGTATTTCGAAGGAGCGAGGGTGGCGGCGTAGGTTTCGCTTCTCCCCGCACCGAAGAGGGCTGGGGAGGGGGACCACGCGCAGCGTGGCGGAGGGGGCGCAAGGCCACAGCCTCAGCGAATGTGGCTTTGCGCCCCCTCCGTCACGCCTCTTCGAGGCGCGCCACCTCCCCCGACGTGTTCCCTTCGGGGGAGGAGCGGGTCACCGCAGCGCTTCTTCCAGGTCGGCGATGAGGTCGCCGGGGTCCTCGATCCCCACCGACAGGCGGATGAGGCCGTCGGTGATGCCGAGGCGTTCGCGGTTGTCCTCCGGGATCGAGGCGTGGGTCATGATGGCCGGGTGCTCGATGAGGCTTTCGACGCCGCCCAGGCTCTCGGCGAGGGTGAAGAGGCGGGTGCGCTCCAGCACGCGCTTGACGCCGTCGAGGTCGCGGTCGAGCACCACGGCGACCATGCCGCCGAAGCCGTGCATCTGGCGCTTGGCGAGGTCGTGCTGTGGGTGGCTCTCCAGGCCGGGGTAGAAGACCCGGCTGACGTCGCCGCGGCCCTCCAGCCGCCGGGCGATGGCGAGCGCGTTCTCGCAATGGCGGGCCATGCGCAGGGCGAGCGTCTTCAGGCCCCGGTGGGCCAGGAAGCTGTCGAAGGGCGAGGCCACCGCGCCCACGGCGTTCTGCAGGAAGGTCAGGCGCTCGGCGAGCTCGGCGTTGTCGCCCACCACCAGGCAGCCGCCGACCGTGTCGGAATGGCCGGCGATGTACTTGGTGGTGGAGTGCATGACCACGTCGAAGCCGTGCTCCAGCGGGCGCTGGACATAGGGACTGGCGAAGGTGTTGTCGGCCGCCGCGATCAGGCCGCGGGCCTTGGCGAGGCGGCCGAGCGCATGCAGGTTCGCGAGCTTGAGCATTGGGTTGGTGGGGGTTTCCACCCAGAGCAGGCGCGTGCGCGGCGTGATGGCGGCCTCGACGGCGGGGATGTCGCTCAGGTCGACGAAGGTGAAGGCGAGGCCGGCCGAGCGGTGGCGGACACGCTCGAACAGGCGGAAGGAGCCGCCGTAGAGGTCGTCGCTGGCGATGACGTGATCGCCTGAGTCGAGGGCGTCCAGCAGGGTGGCGATGGCGGCGAGGCCCGAGGCGAAGGCGTAGCCCCGGGTCCCGCCCTCCAGGTCGGCGATGGCGCGCTCGAAGGCGAAGCGGGTGGGGTTCTGGCTGCGGGAATATTCGAAGCCCTGGTGCACGCCGGGGCTCGACTGGGCGTAGGTGGAGGTGGCGTAGATCGGCGTCACCACCGCACCGGTGGCGGGATCGGGGACCTGGCCGCCGTGGATGACGCGGGTGGCGAATTCCAGCCGGTTGCGCGGGCCGCTCACGACTGGCGCCTCAGGTAGTTGATCAGGTCGATGCGGGTGATCAGGCCCTGGAACTCGCGGCCGTCGAGGACGATGGCCACCTGGTCGCAGGCGAAGAGCGGCAGGAGCGCGTCCAGCGGCTCGCGGGCCTGGAGGGTCTGCAGGCGCGCGGTCATGGCGCTGGACACCTGGCGGTCGAAGCGGCGGGCGGCGCCGCCGTCCTCGACGGCCTGCAGCAGGTCGCTCTCGTCGATCAGGCCGATCAGGCGGCCGTCGTCGAGGACCGGGAGCTGGGAGACGTCGGCGGCGCGCATGCGGTTGTAGGCGGTGAGCAGGGTGTCGGCGGGGCCCACGGTGACGGCGCCGGCGTCCGGCGAGGCGGCGATCAGGTCGCGCAGGTCGCCGTGCAGGGGCCGGTCGGCCAGGCCCTGATCGGCCAGCCAGGCGTCGTTGTAGACCTTGGAGAGGTATTTCGAGCCGGTGTCGCAGACCAGGGTGGCGACCCGCTGGGGCGTGGTCTGTTCGCGGCAGTAGCGGAGCGCCGCGGCCAGCAGGGTGCCGGAGGAGGAGCCGCCGAGGACGCCGGCCTTGGTGAGCAGGAGGCGGGCGGTGTCGATGCTCTCGCGGTCGGAAATCTCGTAGGCCTGGGTCACCAGGGCGAGGTCGCAGTTCACCGGCACGAAGTCCTCGCCGATGCCCTCCACCAGCCAGGAGCCGGCCTCGACCGTCTCGCCGCGCACCAGGGGAGCCAGGATCGAGCCCTTGGGGTCGGCGAGGATCATCTTGGTCTTGGGCGAGGCCTTGGCGAAATAGCGCCCGAGGCCAGTGAGGGTGCCGCCGGAGCCCACGCCCACCACCATGGCGTCGAGGTCGCCCTCCATCTGCTCAAGGATCTCCGGACCGGTGCTGGTCTCGTGGGCGAGGGGATTGGCGGGGTTCTCGAACTGGTTGACGTAGACCGCGCCCGCGATCTCGGCGGCCAGGCGCTGGGCCATGTCCTGGTAGTACTCCGCGTGGCCCTTGCCGACGTCGGAGCGGGTGAGCCGCACCTCGGCGCCCATGGCCCGCAGGTGCTGGATCTTCTCGCGGGCCATCTTGTCGGGGACCACCAGGATCAGGCGGTAGCCCTTGAGGATGCCCACCTGGGCCAGGCCCAGGCCGGTGTTGCCGGCGGTGGCCTCGACGATCGTCCCACCGGGCTTGAGGCTGCCGTCGGCCTCGGCGGCCTCGATCATCGAGCGGGCGATGCGGTCCTTGATGGAGCCGCCGGGATTGGCGCTTTCCAGCTTGGTGAACAGGCGGCAGGGGCCGACGTCGAAGGCGTGGGTGAGCTCGAGCATCGGCGTGGCGCCGATGAGGTCCAGCGCGGAGGCGGCGGCGGCCGGGAGACGGCGGGCGGAGCGTTGGGTCATGGCGACTCCGAGGGAACGCCACGATAGGCCGAAAGTTCGCGGCGTTTAAGCGGCCTCTCCACGTTGGAGACGGGCCCTGGAGAGCGCCTCGGTGAGACCGATGGCGCCCAGGAAGTAGTGCAGCGCCCCCCAGAGGAAGGCCACAAAGGTCACCAGCAGGCCGTGGCGGGTGCCGTGGACGATGGCCGCGTGGCAGCGGCCGGCCAGATCGGCCGCCGCGCCGGGCGAGGGCTTGCCGCCCGGACAGAGGGCGGCGAAGTCCGCCGGTCCCGCCGGCTGGCCCAGGAGGTGCGGCAGGGCCGCGGAGAGGCTCGGGTCGGCGGCGTGGGCGAAGGCGTGCTGCGAGAAGAGGTCGATCATCCAGCCGGTGAAGGGCGGGCCGCCGCCCAAGGCCACGAGGTTGATGAAGAAGAACAGCACCGCCGTGGCGGTGGCGCGCCGGCGGATGTCGAACATGTTCTGCACCACCCCGAAGGTCGGGCCCAGGTACATGTAGAGAAAGACGCCGGGAATCAACAGGATAGCCGCGGTCACCTGCCATGACGGCTGAACGTAGGCGGTCATGTAGAGGGGGGCCGCGACGACGGCCCCGAGGGCGGGGGTGAGCGAGTACCAGCGCGGGCTGAACTTCGCGAGGCGGTCGGTCACCACCCCGCCCAGCAGGGTTCCGACGCCGGCCGAGAACCCGCCGACCAGGCCGGTCAGCAGCCCCACCTGGGCGTAGTCCAGGCCGAAGGCGCGGATGAAGTAGGGGGCGGTGAAGGCGGTCATGCCGTAGCCCCCGAAGGAGATCAGCGTCACGCCAAGGACCATGTTCGCCACCGGCCACTTGAGGAACAGCACCTTGGCGACCGCGCCCATCTCGCGCAGTTCGTCGGCCAGGGCGAAGGGCCGGGCGGTCGCGTCGGGCTCGGCCGTGACGTCATCGGGGACGCGCGGCTGGGGCGCGGGCTCGGAATGGCCGCGCGGCGGCTCCTTGATCAGCAGCTTGATGGCCAGCGCGATGAGCACGCCCGGCAGGCCGACCACCATGAAGGCCGCGCGCCAACTGAAGTACTGGGTGAGCACGCCGCCGATGATGGCGCCCAGCATGGTGCCCATGGGGATGCCGAAGGAATAGATCGCCAGCGCCGTGGCCCGCTTGCGGGGCTCGAAATAGTCGCTGATCAGCGAATGGGCGGCGGGCGACAGGCCCGCCTCGCCGAACCCCACGCCGAAGCGGAAGAGGGCGAGCTGGACGAAGTTTTGCGCCAGGCCGCAGAGGGCCGTGAAGCCGGACCAGATGAGGATCGCCGCGGAGATGATCGAGACGCGGTTGAAGCGCTCGGCCAGCCGCGCGATCGGGATCCCCAGGAAGGTGTAGAGCAGGGCGAAGTAGAGCCCGCCCAGCAGCCCGAGCTGGGTGTCGGAGATCCGCAGGTCTTCCTTGATCGCCTGGCCGATGGTTCCGATGATCGTCCGGTCGAGGAAATTCAGCGTGTAGGCCACGACCAGCAGGCTGAGGACCAAGGACTTGTAGCCGGGCGAATAGACGGGTTTCCCCGCGCCGCCGGACACGGTCTCCACCGCGGCCATCGAACCTCCCAGGCCCGGTTCGCCCAGGCTCATGACTGTCACGCTCGGTTCTATCGGCTGGGCGCCATGGGCGGAAGGGGCCTCGTCGGCGGGCGGCGACGACGAAAAATGGGCCTGAATGGCGCTCGCGCCTCTGGACGCGGCTTGCGCGTTGTCCTCATGAAGGCGCTCGCAGCGCTTGGACGGAGCCAGCCATGGAACTCGTGATCGGAACCAAGAAGTGGTCGACCTGGTCGATGCGGCCGTGGCTGGTGCTCAAGCGGGCCGGGGTGGCGTTCGAGGAAACGCTGGTGGAGCTGCGACAGGAAACCCGCAGCCACGCTGAGATCGCACGGCACTCACCCTCGGGGATGGTGCCGGTGCTGAAGGACGGCGACCTGGTGCTGTGGGATTCGCTGGCGATCTGCGAATACCTGGCCGAGCGGTTCCCGGAGGCGAAGCTGTGGCCGGACGATCCGGCCAAGCGGGCGCTGGGCCGCGCGGCGGCGGCGGAGATGCATTCGGGCTTCGCCTCGCTGCGCGGCGAATGCCCGATGGCGCTGGAGGCGCCGGTGCGCGCCGTGGAGCTGTCGCCGCTGACCCAGGCCAACATCCGGCGCATCGTCGACCTGTGGAGCGGGCTGATCGAGCGGTTCGGCGGGCCGTTCCTGGTGGGTGAGTGGTCGATCGCCGACGCCTACTACACGCCCGTGGCCACGCGGCTGCGGACCTATGGCGTGCACCTGAGCGACTATGGGGACGCCGGCGCGGCCGGAGGCTATTGCGCGCGGCTGTTGTCGACGCCGGAATACCGGGCCTGGGAGAAGGACGCCCTGGCCGCAGTCTAGCTTGGCGCGGGGAGGTCGCCGCGGGTCTCGAAATAGGCGCCCTGGGCGTCGACCTCGCTGAGCACGACCTCGATGAGGGCGCCGTCCGCAAGGCGCAGGACCGCGTCCTTGACCTCGGCGTCGGCGAGGGGGCCCAGCGGACCCTCGAGGGCGCCGCCGCCGGTTCGGCGATTGCGCCCCTCGTAGATGTCGAGCTGATAGCTGACCGCGATGGAGGTCTCGCCGTGGGTCAGGAGGCCGTCGCCGCGCAACGAGCCCAGCAGCTTCACCGAATTGCGGCCGCGGTGGCTAAACGAGTCGACCATGTCCAACTCCGGACCGACGCCTACTTCGCCTTGGCGGGCGGCGACAGGAAGCTGCGGGCGGCCGGGGCGGCCTTCACCTTCGCCGTCTTCGGCTTGCGGATTTCCTTGTTGCTCTTCTTCTGGCCCTTGGCCATCGCCTTCGTCTCCAGCTTGTCCGGGGGCCTAAGCCCGCCCGGATCGGGAAAGGGGTGGGCGCGTCCGTAGTCGGACGCGCCCGGCCGGCGTCAGACCGACTGAAGCTGACCCGCCGAGGTCTTGCCGCTGCGCGCGTCGCGTTCGAGCTCGAAGCTGACCTTCTGGCCCTCTTGCAGCGAGGTCAAGCCGGCGCGCTCGACGGCCGAGATGTGCACGAAGACATCCTTGCCGCCGTCTTCCGGCTCGATGAAGCCAAATCCTTTTTGGCCATTGAACCACTTTACGGTGCCAGTTTGCATTGTCGTCCCTTTCGGACATGAGTTCTCACGCCCAGGATAGGCATTGAGATCAAATTTTCGGAGAGGGTCGAGGACGGTTCCGAAGCCGAAGTACTTGGACTTGGGCGGGATTTGTGGGCGAGCCAAAACGAGATTTGATATTTGAATCATGCGCGCCGGACCGAGGCTGTGCAAGGAATATTTCCAAATTCCATCCTGGGGCGAGGGCCGAGGCGCGGCGATCGCCGAATTATGTTCGTGTTTTGTTCGACTTTTGCGCGCGAACGTGCGAGGATGCTGGCACGGTGCGCGGGGCGCGCGCGCCGCTCCCCCTGACAATTCGGATGACCTGATGAACGACCTGGTGGCCGCGGCGGCTCGGCCGTTGACCTATAGCGAACCCGTGGCCGGCGAGGTCTGCGCCCGGGCGGCGGCGGGCGAGAGCGAGGCCTCGATCTGCCGGGATCCGGCGATGCCCTCGCCGAACACGCTTCGCAAGTGGCGCCGCAGACTGCCGGGTTTCGCCGCGCGCTACGCCGAGGCGCGGGCGGCGGGCGCGCCTGGCCCCGGCGGGCGGCCCGGCGCCTTTTGCCCGGCGCTGGGCCGGTTGATCTGCAGCAGGGTGGCGAACGGCGAGGCGATGCGCAGGATCTGCAGCGGGCCGGGCATGCCGGGCGCGTCCACCATCTATCGCTGGCTGGCGGACGAGCCAGAGTTCGCCAGCGCCTATCGGCGGGCCCGGGAGATCCAGGCGCACGACAAGTTCGACGCGGTCTGGGAGATCGCCAGGGCCGCCACCCCGGCCACCGTCTCGGTGGCGCGGCTGCAGATCGCGGCGCTGACCTGGCAGGCCGCGCGGCTCGCGCCGCGTCGCTACGGGCCCAGGCCGGAGGACGGCGCGGAAGCCGGACCGCAGCCCTACCAAGTGATCATTCGTCAGTTCGGCAGCGACAGCGACGACGACTGAACGACGAGGCCGGTTGAGCGGGCCGTCATTTCCTCGCATGATCGGGCGAAGGGCCCGCAGCGGCCCGTCGACGTTCGGGAAGGACAGGCCCATGAGCGCGACCTACGACATCGTCATTCGTGGCGGCACGGTCCACGACGGCGCGGGCGGCGAGCCGTTCGAGGCCGACGTGGCGGTCAAGGACGGCAAGATCGCCGCGATCGGCACGGTGACCGGGACCGGGACCGAGGAGATCGACGCCCGGGGCATGATCGTCACGCCCGGGTTCATCGACCTGCACACCCATTACGACGGCCAGGCGACCTGGGAAGGGCGGATGCAGCCGTCCTCCTGGCACGGAGTGACCACGGTGATCGGCGGCAACTGCGGCGTGGGCTTCGCGCCCTGCCGGCCGGGCGAGCGCGAGCTGCTGGTCAAGCTGATGGAGGGAATCGAGGACGTCCCCGAGCTGGTGATGACCGAGGGCCTGCCGTGGTCCTGGGAGAGCTTCCCGCAATACATGGACTACCTGGCCGACCGGGAGTTCGACATCGACGTGGGCGTGCAGATCCCGCACTCGCCGATCCGCGTCTATGTGATGGGCGAGCGGGGCGCGCGGCGGGAGCCCGCGACGGCCGACGACATCGCCAAGATGTCGGCGATCGTGGAGGAGGGCGTGCGGCAGGGCGCGTTCGGCGTGACCACCTCGCGCTTCATCATGCACCGCACGCGGGCCGGCGACATCGCGCCCACGGTCGAGGCGGCGGAGGCCGAGCTGGTCGGCCTGGCGGAAGGGCTGAGGCGCGCCGACGCCGGCGTCTTCCAGATCATCCCGGCGATCCCCGAGGCGCCGGACGGCGAATTCCAGATCATGCGCAAGATCGTGCAGGCCTCGCACCGGCCGCTGTCGTTCACGCTGATGGCGTTCAACGCGCCCAGGGACGGATGGCGGCGGTACTTGGACCTGCTGGAAAACGACCAGCCGATCGAAGGCCCGATCCGCGGCCAGGTCTATCCGCGGCCGGCGGGCGTGCTGTTCGGACTGGACCTGTCGTTCCACCCGTTCTGCCTGATGCCGAGCTACCGGCCGCTGGCCAAGCTGCCATTGGCCGAGCGGGTCAAGGCGATGCGCGACCCGGCGATGAAGGCCAAGATCCTGTCCGAAACGCCGGACGACCCGAACCCCTTCGCGCTGAGCCAGGTGCGGCTGGAAAAGGATTACTACCTGTTCGGCGATCCGCCCCAGTACGAACCCGCGCCCGAGAGCGAACTCGGCCGGGTGGCGGCGGCCAGGGGGATCAGCAAGGCCGAGCTGCTCTATGACCTGCTGCTGACCGACGAGGGCAAGGCGATCCTCTATTGCCCCTCCGCCAACTTCCCGGACAACAGCCTGGACGCGGCGGGCGAGCTGATGCGCCATCCGCGCACGGTGATCGGCCTGGGCGACGGCGGCGCGCACTACGGCATGATCTGCGACGCCAGCTATCCGACCTTCCTGTTGACCCACTGGTCGCGGGACGCGGGTCGGGGCCGTAAGATCGAACTGCCGGCGGCGATCAAGGCGCTGACCTCAGAGCCGGCCGCGGCGATCGGCCTGGTCGACCGGGGCACGGTGACGGTGGGCCTGAAGGCCGACTTGAACGTAATCGACGTGGACCGGCTGAGGCTGCACAGGCCCGCGCCGGTCTATGACCTGCCGGCGCAGGGGCGGCGCCTGCGCCAGCGCGCCGAAGGCTATGCGGCCAGCGTGGTGAGCGGGGTGATCACCTATCGCGACGGCGAGGCGACCGGGGCGATGCCCGGACGGCTGGTGCGGCGCGGCCAGGCCGCCTGAGCGCGCCTGCGGCCCGATCAGGGCGCCGCGGGCGGAATCTGCAGCGGGGCCGGCTCGGCAGCCTGGGCCGGCGCGGGGGCCGGGATCTGAACCGGCGCCGGCGCGGCGGCCGGGTCCGGCATGGACGATTCCAACTCTTCCAGCGGCGAGCCGGCGGCGGAGGTCGGGGCTTGCGCAGGCGCCGCCGCCCGTCGACGCGGCGCGGCGCGCGCCACGTGGGCGGTTCCGGTTATCCGGGCGACGGACGCGCGCGGCGCAGGCGGCGCCCGCAACGCCCCGTCGGCGGTCTCGACCGCATTGACGGCGACGTCCGGGACGACGGAATCGGCTGGGGGTGCGACAATCGGCGCGACAGGGGATGTCGCCCTCGCCACAACGCCGTCGTGGATGGCGGCCTGGCGTCCGATGACGGAAATGACCAAGCAGATCGCGAAGACCACCAGGGCGACCCCGCCGCCGTAGGCGACGACGCCCCTGACGCGGGTGCGACGCTTGCGCTTGCGCACATAGACCGGCCCTTCGGGCGCCCGGTTCGTGGGCCGCGGAAAGGCCGACGAGGCCGACGCGTCCGACGCGTCCGACGCGGTCGGCGCGGCGGCGAACGGCGGCGCGGGCCGAGGGGCCGTGGTGGTCTCGCCCGGCGGGGCCGGGTCGGGCGCGATCCGTTCCGCAGCAGACTGGCTCGCCACGGTCTGACCCATCGCGCCCTGACCCATGGTCTGGCTCATCGCCTGGCCCGACGTCGCTTGGCCCGACGTGTTCTCGGCCGCGGGTACGGGTCCATCTGGCGTGGCGGCCCGCTTGATTATTGGCGCGACGCCCGGAATGGCCGAGCCGGTGATGATGCTCGCGCGCGCCGGGCGAGGCGCCGGCTGGGGCGGCGCCGACGCAGGCCGCTTGAGGTCCGGAGTCGGCGTGATCCGCAGGCCGGCCTTGCTGGCGGCCGGCCAGACGCTGGGGCGCGAAAAAGGGTTGCTGGGCGGGTTCGGCGGCTCAGCCGGCATTCACATCTCCCGCGCCGACGTTCTGCGGCGCGTCACCAAGTCTAGCGCCCGGCCGTTCTTCGATCGAGCATTCACGGTGAAGATGGCGGCCAAATTGGCCCGTTCCAAGGCGTTTCAACGCTGAGGAAAACGTGGAAACGCTTTTGCCCCATCCGGGATCATATGGAAGCTTTGCGCTTCGTCGGTCCAGAGCACGACCTGCGGCCCGCCGTAGAGCGACGGGTCGTCCATGCCGCCCACCTTGACGACCACGGAGTCCGGCCGGGCGCGGGTGGTGAGGTGGGCGCCGCAAACGCCGCAGAACTCGCGCGTGACGCCGTTCGGCAGGTCGGCGCGCTTGTATTGCCGGGGCTGGCCCTCGGTGTAGGTGAAGCCGGCGGCCGGCATGACCATGAAGTAGTTCGGGGCGCCGCCGGATATGTACTGGCACTCGCGGCAGTGGCACTGGCCGCGAAATGTGGGCTCGCCCTCGGCGCGATAGCGCACGGCCTTACAGTAGCAGCCGCCTTCGAAGATCATGGTCGCCTCCCTGCGTCCTTCCGTCGCAAGCTAGCCCGCGGCGGTGGCGAGGGCCAGGAGGGGGGCTTTGGGTCGTCGTTTCCAAGAGCTTGGCCATGCGCTGTCGGGAGCCTACGAACCGCAGACCAATGGAGGGGAGAGCAACCTTGGCCACTTACGTTCTCATATCGGGCGCCTGGCACGCTGGTTGGTGCTGGGAACGCGTGGTTCCGCTACTTGAGGCGGCGGGGCACCGTGCGATCGCACCCGATCTTCTCGGAATGGGCGCGGACCCTACGCCGCTCTCGGGGGTCACGCTGGCGCGCTGGGCCGACCAGATCGCCGAGGTCATCCGGGAGCTTGATGAGAAGGTTGTCCTGGTCGGTCACAGCCGTGGCGGGATCGTCATCAGCGAAGTGGCCGAACGCGTACCCGATCGGCTATCGACGTTGGTCTATCTGGCGGCTTTTCTCGTGCCGTCGGGTGAGACATTGAGCGCCACGTCCGCCCGCGTGCATCGCGACCAGGGAGCCGAAATCCTGACGCCGGGCGAGGACGGCGCAATGAGCGTCACTCCGGACGCGGTTGGTCCCGTCTTCTATAACCTGACCGACCAGGGGTGGGTCGAACGGGCCAAGGCTCTCGTCGGCCCAGAGCCGATGGCGGTCTTTTCAACGCCCCTCCAGCTCAGCGACGAAAGGTTCGGGTCGGTCCCACGGGCCTACATCGAATGCACTCAAGACAACGCCGTCGTGCTGGAGCTGCAGCGTTTGATGCAGGAAGCGCTGCCTTGTGAACCGGTCTTTACGCTCGAAACGGACCACTCCGCATTCTACTCCGCCCCGGATCAGCTCGCCGACTGCTTGCTGAAGGTCGGCTCGCAGGCCACGACCATGGCTTAGTACGCCCGGGCGGGCGCGCGGGCCTGGGGCAGGAGGTCGAGCACCGCGGCCAGATAGCTGGCCGCATTGGCCCGCGCCGACTCCAGGCCGGGGGCGCCGTGGCGCTCCAAGGAGTCGAAGCCGCCGCCCACGTCGAACAGGGTGCGGAAGGCTTCCTTCTCGATGATCGCGGTGGGCAACAGGTCGATGCCGCTGGCGCGAAGCTGTTCGACGATCTGCTGGACCGAGCGCGCGCGCACGGCGGCGGGCAGGCGGGTCAGCAGGCAGCGGTGAAGCAGCGGGCGGCCGGCGCGGCGGCCGAACTGGGACACCAGCTCGGCGGCCTTGATCGCCTGGATGGCCTCGAGCTGGGAGGCGGCGAGCGGCGTCAGCACCAGGTCGAGGGGCAGGGTGGTGAAGGCCATGGCGCCGCGCACCGAGCCCTCGGTGTCGAGGATGATCCAGTCGGGATGACGGCGCTGGGCTTCGCGCAGGGCGTCGCGGACGTCCTGCGGCGTGGGCGCGGGATGGACGCTGATGCGGTCGAGGCGACCGGGCAGGGACGCCCAGTGCACCAGCGGCTTGTTGGGGTCGGAGTCGATCATCGCCACGACGCGGCCGGCCGCCTGCAAGCCGATCGCCAGCAGCAGAGCCGCGGTGGTTTTTCCCGCACCGCCCTTGGGACTGACAAACGCTACCGTGGGCAATCGAATTCCTCTTTACACCGTTCGCGGCCCCCCGCAGGCGGAAGACAGGCGCCCCGCCAGCGCCCGGAACCGTACATGGCAAGAGCCGCATGCAACAGATGGGCCGTCGACGGACGGTCGATTGGCGCCTCGACGCCGCTTCCTTCGGCGCGGCCGGCTCAGCGCGCCGCGTTCGCGGCCAGCCAGCGGTCGATTTCCACCAGGCGCGTCTCGACCACGTCGGCGCGGAAGCGGATCGAGCTCACGGTCTTGGCGGCCTCGCCCTGGGCGGACGGCGGCACGGCGGCGGCGGCGAAGGCGGCCACGCGCTCGGCCGTGGCCCGGCTGCGCGAGCCGGACGCCAGGCTGACGATATAGGAGGAGCGGCTGGTGGGCTCCAGCACCGCCTCGATCGCCGCGCGGTTGGCCACGGCGAAGTCGAAGGCGCGGTCTGGGTCACCTTGGGACACCGTGCGGATCAGGGCGGGCGCCACGGTGACCGGGGGCTCGCCGCTGAGCGCCAGCTTCAGCGCCCGGTCCGCCAGGGCCGGGTCGCGCGCGACGCCCAGCAGGCGATAGAGGCGCGACTTCTCCACCGGCTCGGCCGCCGCGCGGGCCAGGGCGTGGATCTGGTCCCAGGTCGCCGGATCGGCCTCGCGCGCGGCGATGGCCAGCACGGTTTCGCGGCCAGAGCCGGACAGGGTCGCCGGCTGGGCGCAGTAGGCCGCGAAGCGCCGATGCGCCTCGGCGACCACCGAGGGCTCGCCGAAACGACCCAGGGCCTTCAAGACCACCGCGCGGGCGACGGCGGCGTTCTCGGTCTCGCCGGGCGCCGGATCCCACCCGAGGCGGGCCAGCACCGGACGCAGGCGGGCGACGGCGAAGGCGCGGAACGCGGCCTGGCCGGGCAGGCGCTCATACTGGCTGTCGAGGGAGACAAGCTGGCCCGTGAAGGCGGTGAGCACCACGGGATCGACGTCCGGCTGGACCCCCGC
>Ga0068859_100003945_pt1 | contig 15149 bp, 9 predicted proteins | sample KBSSwiS22_FD_66585 | JGI IMG/M metagenome (GOLD analysis project Ga0068859, IMG submission 66585) | Switchgrass rhizosphere microbial communities from Kellogg Biological Station, Michigan, USA - KBS Switchgrass S2-2 | ecosystem: Host-associated > Plants > Roots > Rhizosphere > Soil ...
CCCGCCATCAATCGGATCACAAAGGTTGCTCGCGGGCCTTCGGTTGGCGGATTAAGCAGCCAGTTCATTAAGTTATTCATTGCTTTTCACTCCTCGTCAAAATTGCTGTCCGCCTGTACAGACCTCCGTCTGGGCTTGCATATTCCCCGGGTGAGCGGGGGCAAGCCCCTCTTCCTGACTTGTTCTTTCTTACAATCCTCAGTAAATGGAAGAAGTCAGGCAGGTTAGCTAGAACAAGTCAGGAAGAGGGGCTTGCCCCCGCTCACCCGGGAATAAATTTGCATCTAATTGAGTCTTAACTTAGGAGGCACATAGTTGTCGGAGCAAACCAGAGCCGGTCGATTTGAGGAGATTGCGCTGCCGCACCTGGCTGCTGCCTACAACCTTGCGCGCTGGCTGGTCCATAACGATCAGGATGCTGAAGACGTCGTTCAGGAGTCGTTTATGCGCGCGTTCAAGTCGTTCCACAGTTACTACGGCGGAAATAGCCGCGCGTGGCTACTGACGATTGTCAGAAACACCTGTTACACGTGGTTGCAAAAGAATCGCATGTTGACCCTCGCCGATCCGATCGAAGACAAATTGGACGAACTCGGGCTCGACTTCGCAGATCCCGAGATGCTGCTGCTGCGCAGTGTTGACGCGCAAATCGTACGAGCGGCGTTACAGGAACTGCCGGTCGAGTTTCGCGAAGTAGTAGTGCTGCGTGAAATGGAAGAACTGTCTTACAAAGAGATCGCTAACGTGGTGGACCTGCCGCTGGGTACTGTCATGTCGCGGCTGGCGCGCGGGCGCAAACGACTGCAAGCGCTGCTCGCCGGCCGTATGGGAAAGGAGGCAAGCATTGAGCTGTCAGCAAACGCATGAACTGATTCACGGCTATCTCGACGGCGAGTTGGACCTGGTGAAGAGTCTCGAGATCGAAAAACATTTGTCGCACTGTCACACCTGCACTCAAAACTACGAGGCGCTGCGCAGTTTGCAAGCGCGCGTGACTGACAACTCGCTTCGCTTCGAACCTCCCGCAAGTCTCGAAAAGCGTTTGCGCTCGTCGTTGCGTCGCGAAGAGAAACCGCAACCGTTGCTATTTCGCTGGAGGTGGGCGGTAGCGGCGGCGTCGTTGGTTGCGGCTGTTGTAATCATCTGGACTGTAGCTGCGATTTCCTCGAGACAATCGCCGGAAGACGTGCTCGCGCAGGAAGTAGTCGCCAGTCACGTACGATCGTTGATGGCCAATCATCTGACTGACGTGCCGTCTTCCGATCGACATACAGTCAAGCCATGGTTCGACGGCAAACTCGATTTCTCACCGACTGTGAAGGACTTGACTCCGCAGGGATTCAGCCTGAATGGCGGCCGGCTCGATTACATCGGCAACCGCCCAGTCGCGGCGCTCGTCTATCAACGCCGGCAACATTCGATCAACCTGTTCGTTTGGCCGGCAACACACGCGCCGGCCGCGAACGGAAAAGCTTCGGAACGTCAGGGTTATAACGTGATTCGCTGGTCCAATGCGGGGATGACTTACTGGGCCGTGTCTGATCTCAACCTCGCGGAGCTACAGCAGTTTGTTCAGTTGCTTCAGGAGCAGAGTTGAGACCTCTGCGGCCCTCTGTGTCCTCTGCGTTAAAGTCAATCTTAAACGCAGAGCACACAGAGGAACGCAGAGGGCCGCAGAGAAGATCACCGGATCAGGTAGAAAGCGGTCTGTCGTGGTCGAAACCACTTCATTCCGTCCTTCGTTAAGTACGCATCGTCTTCCATCATGATCGTGACTTTCTGTCCGTTCCACTCGGGAACCGGCGTACTCGTGTTCAATTCGATCGACGTGTAAGAGCCTTCGCGAAACGGCGGCTCGAACGGCGTGCCCGTAGCCGGTCGACGAAAGTCGATAGTCGCGCCGAGCGCGTGTCCCTGGTTACCGACCGAGTGTGAATAGATCATCGCTTCGATACCGAGGGTTTTCATGTCTGCCATCGTCGCCTCGTAAACTTCGAAGCCTTTTGCCCCGGGCTTGATGTGCGTGAAGAGCGCATCCTGAAGTTTGTTCGTATTCGCGAGCGCTTTCCTGAGTCCTTCGGGCGCATCTTTCTCCCCAGGACGCAAGACGTAAGCCATCTTCTGCCAATCGGTGCTCAAGCCCATGTAGTTCAATCCGCAATCGATGTGGATCACGTCCCCGCGCTGTATCACTGTGGACTCTGGACTGACGCTGAGAAACTGCAACGTCTTGCCTGTCTCCTGACTTTGTCGCTGTACGCGCAGATCCGGTTGAAACCACGTGTCTAAACCGAAGTTGCTGAGTTGTTGTAGAAACCAATAGCGCACGTCGCCAACCGTTGTCTTTCCCGGTGTGATCACTTCGTTTGAAAACGCACGCTGAGTCAACACATCTGTCAGTGCGACGGCGGTGCGATAGGTTTCGAGCTCTTCAGGCAGGCGCGTGTCCATGTATTCGACGATGAGCGGCGCCGCCGGTACGAATCGTGATGAATAATCCGTGCCGAGTGTCTCAGTCAAAAACTTGTAGGCATCGTGGGTGAGACCGTTGGTCGCGCCACGTGTACCGCCCATGTTCAGCGCGATCGTTTTCGGCTTTCGCTCATCGACGATACGCAGCAATGTGGCGGGGACGTCTCTGCCGGGAGGATTCAGGACTTCGAAGAAGGATTTTAAATGCTCTTCGTCATAACGAACGAGCGCAATGCGATCGAGTTTGTCACCGCCGCGATCGGCGAAGATAAAGTAGTCGCGCCTGCCGACGTAAGGGAGTGGCGGCGCGATGTACTCCGTGACCGGATCGGCATGAAACTCCTCATTAACCACGATCCACATCTCGATCTTCTGCTGCCGCATCATCGGCAGCAGCATCGTATCGAGTCGCTTCTTCAGCCAACCCTCACGTACGGACTGTTGCTCACGGACGGTCAGTAGTTTCGGCAGATCTTTTTGAGGTTGAGCATAGATAGACGAACAGGTCAGCAGCAGAATTATCAGAAGACGAATTATCATGCGCTGCATTCTAAAGGACTTCTCCCGCAAAGACGCAAAGGACTCAAAGAAAACCTCGTGGCTCTCTTTGCGCCTTTTGCGGGAGATTTCCAGCCATCTCAGGACCCATTTGTCCGACACGAAATCTCCACATTTCGACACACGCTTGAGTGTTGAACCTCTTTGTACGGTCTGGTAGACTTTCAGTCCCCCGACAAGGCCGAAGGGTGAATTTGCCCCAGGATTTTCCTCCTTCATTCACCGACTGACTAGCAGCCGAGTGTGAAACTACTCACAGTTTCCCGGAGTAACAGAATGAAGCGTTTGCAATACCCGATCTTATGTAGTGGCGTCTTTTCGCTGCTGTTTTTAACACTGTTTGTCTTTCAGACCAGAACTCACGCTGATTCCAACCCGAACGTGCGTCTCGAACGGAAGGTCTCGAAGGAAATTCTCAAAAAAGTCGCCGAGGGGCGCGGTGGAGATTTCGTTCGCGTAATCATCCAGCCGGCAATTGCTTCAGATACCTCCATCGACTCCACCATCGAATACTCAGGCGGCAGCAATCTACGCAAGTTCAGAAACTTCGCCGTACGTGTAGCGACGCTACCAGCGCAGGCTGCCGCGAATCTCGCGAGTCGCAGCGACGTCGCATACGTTTCACTGAATCGTGACGTGCGACCAATGGGCCATCTTTCACGAACGACCGGCACGGATCAGGCCCGAAGCGCCAGCAGTGAAACCGGTAGTTCACTCGACGGCACCGGCATCGGCATCGCGATCATCGATTCGGGAATCGATACGGACCACAACTCGTTCCTGAATAAATCAAACGGCGTGCGCGTGGTCTATAGCGAAGATTTTACGACTGAGGGTCGCACCGACGATCCATACGGACACGGAACTCACGTCGCTTCGCTCGCGGCAGGCAACGGTCGCATCTCAAACGGTGAGTACACCGGCATCGCGCCGAACGCAAATCTGATCAACCTGCGCGTGTTGAACTCCGAAGGTGTTGGCACGACTGCTTACGTCCTGCGCGCACTCGACTGGGTCGCTTCAAACAAAAGCACTTACAACATTCGTGTCGTCAACATGAGCCTCGGCATGCCCGCGGTCGATTCATATCGCAACGATCCGGTGTGTCGTGCAGTGCGAAGACTGGTCGATTCGGGCGTGGTCGTCTTTGCTGCTGCGGGTAACAACGGCAAGGACAGCGAAGGCAACAAACTTTACGGTCACATTCACTCGCCCGGTAACGAACCTTCCGCGATCACCGTGGGCGCAGCGAACACGTTCGGCACTGACGATCGAAGCGACGACGGCGTAGCATCGTTCAGCTCGCGTGGTCCAACGCGCAGCTTTACGATTGACGATAACGGCGTCAAGCATTACGACAATTTGATGAAACCGGATCTGATCGCGCCTGGAAACAAACTGATCGACGCCGAGTCAGATAACAACTACCTCGTCACCCATACGCCTTCGCTCGATGCGGGTGTCAGTGGTTCCGAGAATCGCAAGATGATGTACCTGAGCGGCACTTCGATGGCGACTCCGGTCGCCGCCGGTACCGCGGCGCTGATGCTACAGGCAAATCCGAGTTTGACACCGAATCTCGTGAAAGCGTTGTTGATGTACACAGCGCAACCAATTGCCGGGTTCAACATGTTGGAGCAAGGCGCCGGTGAACTTAACGTAGCGGGCGCGGTGCAGTTGGCCCGACTGGTCCGAAATGATCTGAACGGCACGACAGCGGTTGGTTCGCCGTTGTTAACTGTCGACACGCCACCCGCAGCCGAAACGACCATTGCGTATCACACGTTCACCTGGTCGCGCGGCATCATTCTAAATTACACTTATGCGACGGGCGTTGATCTGATCACGAAGTATCAACTCGTTTACGCGCCTGGGAATTTGCTCAGCAGCGGCGTGATCACTGGCGATGGTGTAATTACAGGCGATAGCACATACTTTTCAGACGGTGTAATTACCGGTGATGGCGTGATCACCGGGGATCGTTCTGCTTTCCTGGCAGCAAATCTGTTGTTCCAGGATCTCTTGTCGGAAGGTAGTTGGTTAAGTGATGGGGTGATTACCGGTGACGGAGTTATCACCGGCGACGGCGTGATCACTGGCGACCTCGTGGCCAGCGCGCAGTCAGCAATGCTTAGCGGAGACGATAGTTCAGCAATGGCGGCGGCAGCGGACAACGGCAACGACTGCTTAAGCTATTGACCTGCATTCACAAATTACACAGGTTGCACTAATCACACAGATCCCCGCAGGGCGATCTATGTGATCCGTGTATTCTGCAAATACGAGGGTAAAATAATGAGTGCGGCAGAAGTGGATGTTAATCGAGCTCAGTTTGGGCAAGTCTACATGTGGTCGCTGGTAATCGCGGGAGCAGCGATCGTAGTTGGGGCGATTTATCAACTACGCTTCACTCATCTGGACGCGCCTTTCGTTTTTCTCTGCCTGATGGTGATGGCGAGTTCGCTGATTGCGATTAAAATTCCTCACGTCAGCGGTCGTATCACTGTCGCCGATACTTTTGTTTTTCTGACTTTGCTTCTTTACGGCGGCGCGGCTGCGATTGTGATGTCGGCCCTCGAAGGGATCACGGCCACGCTGATCATCAGTAAAAAACCGCGTACCATCCTTTTCAACTCGGCCATCCTCGCGACTTCAACCTTTTTTACTGTTGCGGTTTTATTTTGGAGATATGGCTCGCCCGTCGCGATCCCGAAAGCGTTTACATCCCAGTTCGTTATTGCGATCTGTCTGATGGCCCTGGTCCAGTACATTGCCAACACAACTCTGATTGCAATCGAGAAGTCAAACAAGATTAATGAATCTGTCTGGAATACCTGGCGCACTTACTATCTGTGGACTTCGGTGACTTATATTGCGGGCGCATCTGCGGCGGGTATTGTTGCCATTCTGATCGATAAATATAACTTCTATGCCGTAGTCGCGACTGCGCCCATAATCCTCATCATCTGCTTCACCTATCAAACCTACCTCAAGAATATCGAAGCGTCGATCGAACAGACTGAAGCAGCGCGGCTGCACGTTGAGGAGCTCTCCAAATACATCAGTGAGCTACAACGCTCCGAAGAAGCGCGTGGTCAGTTGTTGCTTCGCGCCGAACGCGCCCGCTCCGAAGCCGAAGCAGCCAATCGAATCAAAGACGAGTTTCTCGCGACTCTTTCTCACGAGTTGCGCACCCCGTTGACTTCGCTGCTCGGGTGGTCCAGCGTACTGCGCGAAGGAAAGCGTGATGAGAAGATATTGAACCAGGGATTGGACGCAATCGATCGCAATGCGCGCGTGCAGGCCCAACTCATCGACGATCTGCTCGATGTCTCGCGTATCGTTTCGGGCAAACTCAACCTGGAAGTGCGGCCTTTGGACCTTACGTCAGTCACACGAGCGGCGATAAACGTAGTTCGACCTGCTGCTGATGCGAAGGGCATTTCGATCGACTACTGGGCCGAACCGGGCCTCGGTGCGATCTCGGCCGACTCTGCTCGCCTGCACCAGATCATCTGGAATCTGTTATCAAACGCCGTCAAATTCACGCCACACGGCGGTAAGATCTGTGTTCGAGTCGAGCAGGATGGCGCGAATGCGCGCGTAACGGTGAAGGATACGGGCCAGGGAATCGAGCCGGAGTTTTTGCCTCGCGTCTTCGATCGATTTTTACAGGCTGACAGTTCGACGACACGCAGTTTTGGTGGCCTTGGACTCGGCCTCGCGATCGTGAGACATCTCGTTGAACTTCACGGCGGCACTGTTTCAGCACAAAGCGACGGACTAAACAAAGGCGCCACTTTCTCAGCGACTTTTCCACTTCTGGCTGAACGTGCCGAACCCGTCGCGATGCCGCATAGCGAGACGAACGGCCTGGAAAATCATTCACTCGACGGCCTCCGCGTTTTGCTGGTCGACGACGAAGCCGAGGCACGCGAGATCATCAGCACCGTGATGACGCGCACCGGCGCTGAAGTGACGGCCTGCCATTCGGCGAGTGAAGCGCTGGCGAGGTTGTTGGAGTGGAAGCCCGACGTGATTCTCAGCGACATCGCGATGCCTGACGAAGATGGCTACAGCTTTATCGGCAAAGTTCGCTCGCTGCCACGCGAGAAAGGCGGCGAAACGCCTGCGGCGGCACTGAGTGCCTATGCCCGCGACATCGATCGTCGTCAGGCTCTCGCGGCGGGTTATCAAATGCACATCGCCAAACCGATCGGTGCAACTCAACTCGTGACCATGGTGGCGCGCCTCGCCGGCCGGGAAAGTTAAAAAACAGATCTGTGCAATCTCTGTAATCTGTGGCTAAATAATAGGGCCATGAAGAAGTCACCGGTCGGAATCGGAATTGTAGGGACGGGGTTTGCCCGCACGACCCAAATCCCGGGGTTTCGCGATTGTATGGGCGCGAAAGTCGTCGCAATTGCGAGTCGTCATCGAGAACGCGCGCAAGCAGTTGCAAAAGAGTTCGGAATTGAGCACGTCGCGTCCGATTGGCAGGAACTGGTAGCCCACAAAGACGTCGATCTCGTCAGCATCGTCACTCCTCCATCCACTCACATGGAAATCACTCTCGCCGCGCTCGCTGAACGCAAAGCGGTACTCTGCGAAAAACCGATGGCGCTGAATGCTGATGAAGCGGCGCGCATGGTTGAGAAAGCGAACGCCGCCGGCGTGCTCGCGTTGGTCGATCACGAGTTGCGTTTCCTGAACAGCCGTCGGGTGATGCGCGGCATGTTGCAAAGCGGCGCGATCGGGTCTGTGCGTCATTGCAATTATGTTTTTCGCTCCGACTATCGCGGTCTCGCGGACCGTGCCTGGGACTGGTGGTCCGATGCCACAATGGGCGGCGGCGCTCTGGGTGCCATCGGCTCGCACGTGGTCGATTCCTTCCGCTGGATGTTGAGCACTGAAGTGACTCACGCATTCGGAATGTTATCGACTCACATCAAGCAACGTCCCGACAAAACCAGCGGCGGCCTGCGCGCAGTGACGACGGACGACGAGGCAAAACTTTTATTTCGGTTCGCTGGTGGTCCACACACGCAGGACGCGACCGGCGCGGCTTCGGTCTCGGTAGTCGAGTCAGGAAAGTATGAGAACCGGCTGGAGATCTATGGCACGAAGGGCGCGCTGATGGTCGAAGAGACAGGCGAACTGTGGCTTTCACCGGCCGGCTCGGGCACGTGGCGTCCGGTCCAGGTGGAGCAGGACCACATGGCCCAGGGGATGCGCGACTCCAGTTGGTCCAGAGGTTTTACCGCTTTCGCACTCGCTATCGTCGAAATCATGCGAGCCGGAAGAACAACCGTAAAAGACGCCGCGAGTTTTGAAGACGGCTATCGAGTGCAAGTCGTCCTGGACGCACTGCGCGCTTCGAATGAAAGTGGGTGCTGGGTAACGGTTGGCCAGTAGACAACTCATACGCATCGGTGTCGACACCGGCGGCACGTTTACAGATTTCGTCTTTGAACGTGACGGACGCTTAACACTCTTCAAACTTCCTTCGACGCCTTCCGATCCTTCGTTAGCTATTCGCCAGGGACTCGATCGCATTTGCGCGGAAACAGGCGCGCAGCTCGATCGACTCGAGGTGGTCCACGGCACGACTGTCGGCACGAACGCGCTGTTGCAGCGACGCGGTGCGCGCATCGCTCTGGTTACGACGAGTAGGTTCGAAGATGTGCTGGTGATTGGTCGCCAGGCGCGACCTGAGCTTTACAATCTTAACGCCATTAAGCCGCCGCCTTTGGTTGAAGACGAACTCAGATTGGGAGTTCGCGAGCGCGTCGTTGCTTCCGGGGAAGTGATCGAGCCTCTCGATGAAAGCGATCTCCAAAATCTGTTGCGAAAACTGGAACGCGCGGGCGTAGAAGCTGTTGCGATTTCCCTCTTGTTTTCATTCCTGCACCCTGAACATGAAGAACGTATCGCTTCGGCGCTCGGTTCGCTCGGTGTGCCGTTGTCGATCTCGAGTCGCATTCTTCCCGAATACCGCGAATACGAGCGCACTTCGACAGTCGTCATTAACGCTTACCTGCAACCGTTGATGGGCCGGTATTTGAACCGTTTGTCTACGACGAAATTGCGCGTGATGCAATCGTCAGGCGGCAGCATCTCCGCTGAGGTGGCAGCGATTGAGCCGGTGCGAACGATTCTTTCCGGACCATCCGGCGGTGTTGTCGGTGCGTTGCGGGCAGCTCAATCCGCTGGAATTAAAAACGTGATCACGTTTGACATGGGCGGCACTTCAACAGACGTGGCGCTCTGCGATAGTGGCGCCATCCGCACCACGAACGAAGCCACCGTCGCGGGCTTGCCGGTGGCAGTTTCCGTAATGGACATTCACACGGTAGGCGCTGGGGGCGGATCGATCGCGCGTGTCGATGAGGGTGGCTCGTTACGGGTTGGCCCGGAGTCGGCGGGCGCCGATCCCGGACCAGCTTGTTACGGCCGTTCACTATTGCCGACGGTAACCGACGCGCACGTTGTCTTAGGTCATTTCGGTGGCGCAGGTTTGCTCGGTGGTGAGTTCGAGCTCGATCAAGACCGCGCACGTCAAGCAATGACGGACCTCGCGAATGATTTGAGCCGCGTATCTGGTAAGCGTTGTAGCATCAACGCTGCGGCTGAAGGAGTGCTGGCGGTTGCAAATGCGAACATGGAGCGCGCGCTGCGGCACATCTCAGTCGAGCGCGGTCACGATCCGCGACAATTTGCGCTTTTGCCGTTCGGCGGCGCGGGTGGTTTGCATGCGGTTGAACTTGCGCGCGCACTGCGAATTCCGACGGTGATTGTGCCTACCGCTCCGGGTGCGCTTTCGGCGGTGGGCGTACTCGTCGCTGACGTGATCAAGGACCAGAGTCGCACGGTGATGTTCACTTATGGAGCGCAAGAAACTAAGAAGCTCGCGCACATTTTTTCCCAAATGGAAAGGGAAGCAGCGACGGTGTTGCGCAGCGAGGGATTTCCGCGTTCAAGGCAACGTCACGAGCGTTCCCTCGCGATGCGTTATCGCGGGCAGTCGTTTGAACTGGAAGTGAGAGACACGACCGGCGATCTCGGCGCCGCGTTTCATCGCGTGCACCGCGAGCGTTACGGTTACGCGCAGGAAGAAAGCGAGATCGAAATCGTTAGCGCGCGCCTGCGATCGTTTGGCATCGTGGAAAAGCTCGCGCAAAGAAAGATCGAAACAGGCAGGAGCAGATCGCAGGGCAATATCTATCGACGACAAGAACTCCGCGCCGGAACAAAACTAAAAACGCCGTGCATCGTGACTGAGTATTCAGCCACAACACTGATTGACGCGGATTCGAAAGCGCGGATTGATAGCTTCGGCAATATTCTAATAACGGTTGGCTGATGAAAGATCGATTTGATCCAACGACGCTCGAGATTTATCGAGCGCTCTTTACTTCGGTCGCGGAAGAGATGGGTGTCGCGTTGCGTCGCACCGCGTTCTCGCCAAACATCAAAGAGCGACGCGACTATTCGTGCGCGGTCTTCGAGGCGAACGGGCGAGTGATCGCGCAGGGTGATCACATGCCGGTGCATCTCGGATCGATGCCGATGGCTGTTGCCGCCGCGCTCGCTGAAGTCGATATCGCGCCGGGAGACGTTGTCGCGCTCAACGATCCGTTCGCCGGTGGCACGCATCTGCCCGACGTTACGCTCGTGATGCCCGTCACGATCAAAAAAAGAATTCTCTTCTATGTCGCGAATCGCGCGCACCATGCCGACATCGGCGGCGCCACACCCGGCTCGATGGGCCTCGCAACTGACATCTACGGTGAGGGAATACGCATCCCGCCGATACGTCTCGTTCGCGGCGGCACGCTCGATCGCGACACGATGCGTTTGCTGCTCGCGAACGTTCGCGGCAACGTAGAACGTCGGGGCGACTTCGACGCGCAGATCGGATCGTTGAAAACCGGCGCCGCGCGTCTGCTCGAAATCATCGAACGGCGCGGCGAACGTGAGGCTGCTGAATACGCGACGCAACTGATCAACTATTCCGCGCGGCTGATGCGACACACCATTGCTTCGATTCCTGACGGCACGTACGAAGCGGAAGATGCGTTGGACGACGACGGCGTTGAGGATCGCGCGGTTCCGATTCGAGTGCGCGTCTCGATCAAGGGTGAGCGCGCGGTAGTTGATTTCAGCGGGAGCGCGCCACAGGTCGCAGGTCCGATCAACGCAGTCGAAGCGATCACCGTGTCGGCAGTGAGTTACGTGTTTCGTTGTCTGATTGGTGGCGAAGTGCCGGCGAGTGCGGGACTCGTTGAGCCAATCGAAGTCATCGCGCCGCGCGGCACGGTTGTGAATGCCAACCCGCCTGCGTCGGTAGCGGGAGGTAACGTGGAAACATCGCAACGCATAGTCGACGTGTTGTTCAAAGCGTTGGCCCACGCGTTGCCCGAGCAAATACCGGCAGCGAGCCAGGGCACGATGAACAATCTCACGATCGGCGGCATCGACTCACGAAGGGGGCAGGGTCAGGAGTTTTCTTACTACGAGACAGTAGCGGGCGGCATGGGCGCGCGTCCGGCTACTGACGGAATGAGTGGCGTCCACACGCACATGACGAACAGTTTGAATACGCCGGCCGAGGCGCTCGAGTACGCGTATCCGCTTCGCGTGCGGGAATATCGACTGCGTAAAGGTTCCGGAGGTACAGGGAAGCAGCGTGGCGGCGACGGCGTCGTACGCGAGATTGAAACACTTGTGCCATCACGCATGTCATTGTTATGCGATCGTCGCAAACATGGACCATACGGACTGTTTGGAGGCGAGGACGGCGCGGTCGGCCGCAACCAGATCAACAATCGAGAGGTGCCCGGCAAAGGCTCACATGAACTGAAACCAGGTGATCGAATCCGTATCGAGACGCCCGGCGGCGGCGGCTGGGGTAAATCCGACTAAATCCGCGTCATCCGTGTTACGTAGTTAGCCTGCGATAAATGCCGGGTAGTCGCTCTGGAAGCGATAGCACATCGTCAATAATCGTATACCCGACTTCACCATAAAGATCCCGCAACTCCGCTTCCGACTCGCGATCGATCGTTATACAGAACGGCGTAATTCCCTCATTCTTCGCCTGTCGCAGCGCTTCGCGTGTGTCCTCGCGCGCGTAGCGAGCGTCACCGTAATCGTGATCGTACGGTCGCCCGTCTGAAAGCACGATCAAGAGACGCGTGCGCGCATCCTGCTTCGCGAGTTTCGCAGTCGCGTGACGAATCGCAGCCCCGAGTCGCGTGTTGTTCTGGTAAGTGATACCGCCAATACGTTGCTTCACTTCGTCGCTGTATTTCTCATTGAAGTCCTTCACGACATAAAACTTCACGTTCCGGCGACCTTCGGAAGTAAACCCATTGATCGAATAAACATCTCCGACGGCCTCGAGTGCTTCACTCATCAGCACGAGACCTTCTTTTTCAATCTCGATGATGCGCCGCCCGGGCCGCGTATACGGTTGCAGCGGATGCCGCCCGATCGTGCGCGCAGTCGATGACGACTGGTCCAATAGAAACGAGACCGCCACGTCGCGCCGCCGCCGCAATCGCTTCGTGTAAATCCGCTCCGACTGATAGCCATCAGCACGGCGATCAATTACAAAGTCAATTACGGCGTTGAGATCAAACTCTTCGCCATCGACCTCATTCGCAACACGCGTGAGATTCTCCGGTTTCATCAATTGAAACTGGTGTCGTATCGACGAAATAACACCCTTATGCCGCTCTTTCGTCAGATCCACAAAATGCCGATCGCCGTGTTTCACTTTCTTCTCGACGACGCGACACCAGCCAAGCCGGTGATCCGTTAACTCTCGATCCCACTCATCGTAGTTGTAAGCAATTTCGCCTTCAGCCAGCACATGCTCGGGCGTCTCTGCCTCGGACCACGCTTCGGCGCCGGTGAGTTCATCAGGGTCGCCTTGCGGTGAAGGATCGTTCCAGGCGTTGAACAACTCGCGCGCGTCGCGGCGTTCCGGCATCCGCTCGCCTTGCCGTTGCTTCATTCGTTCCGCCGCCGAATCGTCGTCTGACTCAGCTTCTTCTTCAGGCACCTCGACCTGTTGCACGGAATCATCGACCGGTATGACAGATTGAAACAGATCGTAAACACGACTCGTGGCCATCAACGTGTCAGCGACCGTAGTCGCGTCGCGCGAGAGATATTCCCCAACGATTGTTTCGATTTCCGAAACGATCTGGCCGTAAGCGAGCCTCGCGTCTTCGCGAGCGCCGCCGAGCATCGTGATTTGAAACAGCAACTCGAACGGTACGAGCGAGCCGGGCAGTTCCATAATCCTGGGACGGCTGCGACTGAGGTGCTGGCGAATCAGATCGAGGTCGCGACTCAGACCACGATACGCGCGCCGCAACCGGCGATCGATGCGGCCGTTCTCGAGCGTTCCAAACACTCTACGCGCGAGTTGCGGGGTGGGAAAAACCTTCAGCACCTCGCGATAACCAAGATCTTCAGGTGGCTCAGCGACCTGCTGTGCGATCTCAGGCTGATCGTCAAGAAGTTGGACCATCTGATCGGCGAGTGCAAAGGCGTCTAGCGCGTCGACATTCTCCGGTGAATATCTCGCCGCGATCGCCGAATACGCCACAGGCAACGTGCCGCCGCGTTCATAAGTGCCAAACTCGATCTGTCCGGCAGCGTGAGCGGCGAGCACCTTGTAGAGCCTGAAATCGAGATCGTCATCACCGAACTCATTGACGAGCGAAGGCAGGTGAATCGTGCGGCCATCATCGATGCGAGCTTCATCGGGTACAGCGGCGAGCGGCGCAATCTCAACTTCGCGTCCGGTAAGTGCTTCAACGTACAAGCACAGCAGGTGCTGGACTGTGTCGAGCCCGAGACCAGCGCTGCCGCTGAGCAACGCTTCGTAACTACCACGCGTTTCCAGTGAAAAGTAACTGCGACGTGCGCGTGCATCAGCTCGTCCGGACGTCAGCCCGCGGCGGGCCCACGTCTCAAACTGTTCTATCGACACACTCCGCAACGCTCGCGCACTCGAGCGGAAGCAAGCCAATGCCGCTTCAGCATCTACCACGGCAATCTCTTTCGTCAGCGCGAGAACGCGTCGCGAAAGTTCGACTGCCGCAGCGCGATTCGCGTCGGCGTTCAGGAGTCGAATAAATCCCGGACTGCTGCGAACGAAAGCCACGAGGCTCGCGTTGCCGTGCGTTGCGACCACCCAAAGCAGCGCGATCCATTCGTCCAGGATCTCCGGCGCGCGCCTCAGGATCTCGCCACCGGCGATGAGAATGTGAAGGGCGGCGCCACCGCCGCGTTCGAGAAAGTCGTTGGCGCTGGTGAGCAGACGAATCGCATCTGTGGCTGAGAGTTCAGCCAAACTTTCCGGAATCACTGCCCACGCATCCGCGGCGATGCCACCGGCCCGAGCTGCGAAAGCACCGGCTAAAGCAAGCGCCGCGGCCGTTATGCCTTCGTTATGAAAACGCTTGAGCTCGCGCGCGACGGTGGCGCTCGCGTTGAGAAACTCGGCACTGTGTTTTGCCGATCGACGCGCGATCTCCGTGGCGATGTCGACTACTGGACCGAGCAGTGCGTCGTCATTGATCTCGGCGCTGAGAGACGGAACGGAGTGCAGGCTTTCTCGACCGATAACGGTTGAGAGAACCATCTGACGCGTGCACAAGAGGAGGACGGCGGGTCGCAGTTCGGGCGCGATGGTGCGGAGTGGTTCAACGCCTTCCGTGAAGAATGCGATTGCAGATTCATAATCAGCCATCGCCAAACGGCGGCCCATCTCGCCCCAGGAACGCAACTCGGCAGACTGCAAGATCTGTGCGGCTGCAGGCGCCGCGCGCAGAAACTCGATCCCCGCGCGTAGTGATATCGCAGCGATGGCCGCACTCGTTTCGAGCACTGCCGCCGTCTGGTCCAACGGCAAGCTGCCGATGCTACGCGTCAGCTCCAGAAACGACTGACGTTCAGCAGATTGATGTTCTTCGGGTTCAGACATACTAAAATCTTTCACGCAAAGGCGCCAAGATGAAGACGCAAAGACACAAAGAAGAATTTACTTTGCGTCTTGTGTCCTTGTCTTTGCGCCTTTGCGTGAAACAATGCTTTAGATC
>Ga0068859_100003946_pt1 | contig 15149 bp, 23 predicted proteins | sample KBSSwiS22_FD_66585 | JGI IMG/M metagenome (GOLD analysis project Ga0068859, IMG submission 66585) | Switchgrass rhizosphere microbial communities from Kellogg Biological Station, Michigan, USA - KBS Switchgrass S2-2 | ecosystem: Host-associated > Plants > Roots > Rhizosphere > Soil ...
CGCACCACGAGGAGCAGGCTGCTCACCACGCAGCTGAAGTGGCCAAGCTACGGCGCATCCTGGAGGCAGCTGAGCAGCCTGTGAGCGTCGCTCCGGCTGCACCGCCGGTCTTCGTGCCCTACCCGGCACCCGCACCGGGGTTGCCGTGGTGGATCGAACTCCTGCCCCCACAGATCAATCCGCCTGTGATCGTGCGGCCGAACACTGCGCCCTGGCCGGGCCACCCGCAGCCGTACATTGGTGATTTTCCCTGCGGCGGGTCCCAGACGCCAACCCTCGACACGATCATCAAGGCGGGGCTGCTCTCGTGAGCCCCTATCGCGCTCTCCACCCGGACGGCGATTTCGTCGTGCTCGCTGATGATGAGGGGCAGCAGTACCAGATCAGCGGCAAGCTGCTCGCCGTGCTGGTTGCGCGCGGTCCGCTCGCCAAGCCGAACAAGGTCGAGGCGCAGTCGGCGCACAAACGACGGCGGTCGCCAGGCCGGTCCCCGCTCTGAAAGACGAAGGCCCAGCCACCCTTGCGAGTGCCGAGCCTTCGCGCCCCCGATGCCTCGGTACGGCGCCAGGAGCTTCGATCGCCAGTGCGCCACAGAGGCTCGAGTACCCTTACAGGTGACGCTCCTGCGCTGCCGATGCCGACGGCGCGGAGGTCGGGCGGGCATGAACCGCCTGTTGACCACCGCCGTCACCAGTCGCGCGAAAGCCGAGCTTGCGCTGACCCCCTGACGATCGTCCGCTCACCGTAGTCACCGCCGCCACGGCCCGCAAGCTGTGAAGCAGCTCCGGGAGCAGGGCGCGAAGCGGGTCCAGAGCACCAGAGGGTGACCAGAGACCGCGGGCACGCGCGAGGACGAGGGCCGAATTTGATGAGTGAAAACCACCAGTCCGTCGAGGGCATGACCATCGGCGAGGCTAGTGCCAACCGGCTGGAACTTGAATTTGCTGCGGCGGCCATTCACAAACGCGGAGCCAAAGTCTGGCGGTCGGGGTGGCCCGACTTTCTCGTATATTTGCCTGAGCTTGGCCACGTAGCGGTCGAGGTGAAAAGCCCAAACGACCAGATTCGTCCGAACCAGGCGAAGATGTTCGCTGCTCTTGAGTCCGCTGGGCTCAAGGTCTACATCTGGGAGCCTACCTTTGCCGACAAACTCATCCCGTGGCGCAAACACGATGCGCGTCGAGCGCAGATGGCCAGCGAACGACGCGTGGCCGCTCTCGCTCCGCTCATCGCCCAATTGGACGCTGCGCGCACAGTCAAGGACAAGCAAAGGGCGGCGAACCGGCTGGCGTGGGCAGCGGGACGCCACCAGCGGAAGAGAAGTCGTGACCAGTGACCGCGATAACAAGCCCCATGCCAACGAAAAGTCAATCCGGTAATCGCCGCATCTTCGTGTAAGGACCAGAAGATTTCTGCGGATAGCTACGATGTAGCCGTGGTCCTACTCACCAATAGCCCCACCCAGCCACAGAAATCGTTCCCAGGTCAAGCAAATCCGGCCCGTGAGCCAGCGTATTTCGCTTGACGCAAACGTTACGTAAGCCAGCCATGGATCACAGTAGTACCAGTCGCCTGACTGCTTTTTGGTCGTTGTGGCTGCTCCACCTACACTGCGGGTTCATCGCCTCCCGGCGTTACGCCGATCAGATCGCAGCCGAGGTTGGCCTGTCTAGGTCCCCCGTCGTGCTGCTGGTGGGGCAGGCATGACCCCCAGACCCTGCCGCTCGGTCGGTGCCCGCGCTGACGCGGACGCCATCGACGCGACCCGTCAGGTAACCCTTTCATGGGTCATTCAGTGACCCTTTCAGGAATGTATGCCTGCCGGGAAGCAAACCCGGTGCCGAGCGTGTAACAGCGCCGACCGTCCGGATATCGATCGCCTCCTCCTCGAAGGCCAGTCATCGCATAAGGTCGCGAAATGGTTGATCAAGGACGGCCGTGAGCAGATCCCGCAGCCAGCGCTTGCGATGCATAAGCGCAAGCACCTCGACGTTCGGACCGACGCGTCGGAGCGAGTAGCCCAGCAGGTAGCGGCCGTGTTTGAGGCCGCTGTCCAAAGGGTTATCGCTGATGTCAACCTTCTGGATGAGCTTGCTGGGTATGCACTCGACGCGGTTCGCCGGCTGTCGTCCGCCATCGGCGATCCCACGATGCCTCAGGCGGCCGCCTACGGCGCGGCTCTGAAAGAGGGGCGCGAACTCGTCAGAGCGCGCGAGGAGATTCTGAAGGGTCGTGGCGGTGCCACCGAGCCGTCCGGCCAGCTGCGCCCGGCCGTCAATATCATCTACGCAGCTGGCGTCACCGCACCGGATGCAGATCCGCCTCAACCGTCCCCAGAGCCTGGCTCACCAGCGACTCCAGCCCGGTAACAGCCTCGCGCTGCCGTGGGGTCGCGGCATCGGCAAGTCTTGGTTCGAGCGCCAGAACGGCTGGTTTGAACAGGTGGCGCGCTGGGACGGCGTCCGTCGTCCGACGACGAGTGGGGGCCACATCACTGGCGTCCGCATCGTGCACATGATGCCGACGTTCAAACAGTGCCGTGACGTCCACGAGCAGGCGACGCGGTCGGAGCTCGAGGGCCGCGGCCCCTGGTCTTTCCTCCAGCCGCATGTGGATCACGTCCGCTGGCTGATTACGTTCCCCGGCGGCTCTTCGATCCAGTGGTTTGGCGCACGCGAGGCTAACGGATCCCGCGGAATTCGCTGCGACACGGTCACGGTTGACGAGGCCGACGACGTAGATCCTGAGGTGCTCGACGCCGTCGTAGACCCCTGGTTCTCCGAGCCGTGGAGCCTGCGGCAGCGGGTGATAGGGGGCACCCCGAGGCGCGGCCGGTACGGGCTGCTCTACCGCGAGCACAAGGCCGGGCTGGATGGCGACGTCGCTCGCCGGCTGACGCAGGCCGACCTCGACGCGCTCGGCGGGGACGAGCTACAGGCGAAGTTGGCGGTGCGGCGCAGCTGGTCGTTCCACGCGACCTGGCGTGAGGCACCCGAGACCGTCGACCCCATCTACGTCGCGCAGGTGCGCGCCAAGCTGATCGAGGCCGGGAAAAAGGCTGTATACGAACGGGAATGGGAGTGCAATTTCGACAGCGCCGAGGGGCTCGTCTACTCGATGTTCGAGGAGGCGCTCCACGTGCGGCGGCCCGCTCCTGGCACGCGGTGGTCGGAGATCCTTGTGGGTGTCGACCACGGCTGGGAAGACCCGGGCGTGATGCTGGTGATCGGCGTGGTCGGCGCTGGCAGGGACGCGATCTGCCACATCCTCGAGGAGGTCTACGAGCCCCACCGTGTGGAATCCTGGTGGGTCGAGCAGGCCAAGCGGATCCGCACCAAGTACAACGGCATTAGTCAACGATGGTTCGGCGATCCGAGTCAGCCGGCGCGGAACACGGCGATCGGGACCGCCATCGGGATCCGCTTCAGCGACCAGCCGGCGGATAGGCAGATCGAGACGGGCGTATCCGCGCTCGCGGATCGGATGGCTCCCCGGGTCGACCCCGATGACCCCGAGGGCAAGCGTCGGTTCGCGCGGCTCTACATCGATCCCGGCTGCACCCATACCCGTTGGGAGCTTGTGAACTATCGCCGCAAACGGGACCCCCGCAACGTGGACAGGTTCTTGGACGACATCGAGGACAAGAACAACCACGCCGCCGACAGTTGCAGGTACGCCATATATGGCCGCTTCGGGTCACCGCAGGTCTACCGCTCCCTCTCCACCTCGCTCTGATGCTCTACAAGTACCTGAAGCAGACCCACCCGGCGATGCCGCCGGCAGACCGCGGCTACGACGCGAAAGTGTGGCACGAACTCGATGATCTGTTCCGCGGTGGCTATCAGATCCTGGACCATGCGCGGGAGTACCTGCCGCAGGCCGTCGGCGAGAAAGAAGATCGATACCTTGAGCGGCTCCGCCTCGCCGCGTACATCGGGTACTTCTCGCAGATCGTGAACGTCTACGTCGCGGCGATTTTTGATCGCAGCGTGACGATTGTGCCAGCCGGCGATGCTGAAGATCCGGAGACACCGGGAGAGCTGCCCGACCCCGAGACCTACGAGGCGCTCGCCGAGGACGCAGATCTGCGCGGGTGTGCCTTCGTCCAGCTGCTGAGGCACGTGACGACGTGGGCGCTCGTGAAGCAAAAGTGCTTGATTGCGATCGACTTCCCACGAATTGACACTCAGCCGGCAAACCGGGCCGACTCGGACAAGATGGGCGCTGCCCGGCCCTATTGCTACCCGGTCGAACCCGAGACCCTCATCAACTGGGAGACCGAGTCCGAGGTCCAGCGACGTGTCGACCTCGGCGCTGGACGCGCGGTCGAGTTCACGGTGGGCAGGTTTTCGTGGGTCGTGCTGAAAAAGATGATCTGCGCGCAGACCAGTCCCGACACGATGCGCGCCGGCATGGTGGAGGAGTACAAGATCTGGCGGAAAACGGCGGACGGTCGTGTGATTTGGCAGATCTTCCGCACGCCACCTCTAAAAGAGGGACAAACACTCAGCGACGACGTCGACATTCCATTGATCGATGAGAGTCCGACGACGTTCCGCGAGATCCCACTGGTGGAGCTGAAGCTTCCCGAGAACCTGTGGCTTGGAAATATCATCGGGCCGCTGAACAAGGAGCACTGGCAACGCCGGTCCGCGCTGCTTGCGGCACAGCAACGGAACCTGCTCGCAATCCCAGTCTTCAACCTCGGTCCCGAGATCGGAGCCTTTCAAGGGGAGTTGCCGTCGGAGGCGCAGCAGGATCCGAGCCGTGCGGTGAACTTCAGGGAGCGGGCAGAGAAACAGGGCGCGATCATCCTCGGCAAGGAAGACAAATTCGCGTTTGCATCTCCCGATGCGGCCGTCTACGGCGTGGTCGACAAAGAGTTGGAGAAGCTCGTCGACGAGATCTACCGGGTATCGGGCCAGATGGCGTCATCGGTGGCCTCCACGTCGCAAGCGCTGCAGCGCTCGGGGGCCAGCAAGACCCTGGACCGCAAGGACTTCGTGACCGTCGTGTCGGCCGTCGCGGCGATCGTCTCAGATGCGGCTCGGCGCTGCTACGAGGTGATCTCGGATGCGCGCGGTGAGGAGGTCAAGTGGTCGGTGCATGGCCTTGACGGCTACGAGGACGACGAGGACCGCCAGCTGCTCCTTGAGGAAGCGTTGCAGGCCGATGCGCTCGCGATCCCGTCGCCCATGTGGCGCGCGTTGCACAAGATCCGTACGGCGCTCGGGTTGGTGCGGATGACCCCGCAGGAGCAGGCTGAAGTCCGCGAGCAGATCATTGCGGCCACGACGGCGGAAGAAACGATGCGGCCGCCGGAGCCCGACGAGACTGGCGGCGGCGCGGTCGACGCAGACCGTATTCCTGCCGCCGCGAAGAACACCCTCAGCGAGAGATCGGATTGAGATGAACCTCTCACAGATGATTGCATTGGCCCTGGTTGACATCGTATCGATCACCGACGAAGACGTTCGCAAGACTGTAAAAATCGCCGACAGATGGATGATCCGCTTTGGATCCGTGCGCGTTCGGCCTCATGGAGATTCGTTTATTTCGGAGGTTATCCAGCGGGGACACGGCTCACTGCATACGGTATGGGATACACCATACGGATGGTGGGTCACTATTGGCGACCTGAAAGTCAGCGTGTGGTCGCTGGCCTCGGCCCATGCGGCGGATGAAAATGGATACCGAGCGCACCGGGCCGGTAAGTCACAGGACGTCGCGACCACAAACTGATGCTGCCCCGCGGCGCTCGCATCGTCCGACTCTCGCCAGCGCATGGGCGCCTCGCCCGCGCTGGGCAGGCGGCCATGCTCGGTGAGGAGTGGCGCCTGCTTCTGCGCCTACAGCGCGCCGCCGACGAGGCGTTGCAGCACGTGCTTCGCGCCGCCGATGCCATCGCCCCAAACCAGGCACGCGGTCGGCTCCTGGTAGCGCTGCGGAGCGCTGCCATCGACCTCCGAGAGACGATCTCGGCAGCGGTGCTCCATGGGCGCTCTGAAGCCAGGCAGACGGCGCGGCAGCGGCTGATAGCGGAGCTGCATCACGTTGCCCAAGAGCTCAAGGTCGACGTCAACATGCCGCCCGGTGGTGACGCTCCACAGGACGCCGGGCTTGCTCAGAGCGCGGCCGAGTCCTACGTGGCCGCGTGGCGCGCTATCCTCACCGTCGCCGTGATGCGCTCGCACGATGGGTCTCTCCACCGAGCACTCCGAGCCGCACATGTCACGCAGCAGCACCGGCTGGAGCGGATCGCTGCCACCGAGGTGCCGCAGACCTACAACGACGAGCACGACGAGGGCGCGGACTGGGTGGCGGAGCAGCACCGAGATGCACGATGGCTGCCCCTGGTGGTCAAGCGCTGGGATGCGAAGCGCGATAGCACGTGCGCCATCTGCCATGAAATGGACGGGCGGATCGTGCCGCTCGGGATGAGTTTTCGAGGCGGGCTCATCCCTGGGTTCGTGCATCCCCATTGCCGGTGTGCGCAGACGATCATCGTTCTCCCGCTGCGCTTGCGCGGTGAAGCGGTGCCGAGCTACCAGGTCGACGATGAGAGCCTGAGGGATGCCGCGTAGCGCTCCGCCTATTTGAAGAATCCTCTGGGTACTCGGCAAACATCTTCAGACAGCTCACGCTGCAGTCGCGCTCCAGTAGGTTCGTGGGACATAGCCAAGAGAAGCGGCTCTGCCGCAGCGGCACTGACTAGGTCGCCCTGATCGTTTTCTATTGCGGAGTGGAATTCTCCCAGTGACCACCCCTCAGGGTCGTTGTCCGTGTCGATCACGAGAACCGTGCGGAATTTTCGCTCTGCCATAAGTCTACTCCTCCTGTTCTGAGGATAGCACATTTTTGCCACCCGGTGGGGTGGCACGACACGAAAGGATATCGCCGTGAAGATCCAAGATCAGGCGGAGGCGCGTAGCTACGGCCTCGTCGCCGCCGTTAATGCACTGATTCGCAAGCTGGTGGATGAGGAAACTACGTTCCCTCACTACGAGATCAGTGGTGTGACGGTCGGCGACTATCGCTATCCTGTCACTACAGCCAAACTGGTCACGCTGAGCTCTACCGCAGATCTGCCGGCGGTCAAAGCCATGGCAAACGAGGCGCGGACGGTTCTCGTCTATCATCTCACCGACGCCAACGCGCACAAGATCGCTGACGCGACACGCTTGGCGCTGATCAACACGACCACGCTGGCTGAGCTCGTGACGGCCGACTCGCAGGCGACCACGGACACGTTCATCAACGCGCTTTCTGCCGCATACGAGGCTCACCGCATCGACACTGCCCTGCACTCGCACGCTGACTCGACGAACCTGTATACGGCATCGAGCGCGGTCGATCTCGCGAGCAGCAAACTCGCGGTCGCTGACGTGAAGGCGCAGACGAACGCTCACATCCAGCTTTCATGGACCACGCCCAGCATCGAGCTGGTCTGAGGAGATCACCATGGCCGTCACCATTTCACCTCAAGGCGCCGTAGACCCCGAAGTTGCGGTCCTCCAGTCTCAAGCAGCGTCGATCGAGAGCCGGCTCTCCCTCGGCGAGAGCTCGATCAGCGCCACCAGCGCCATCAACTCGATCGCAGACGTGGCGAGCAGCACGGCCGTCGTCGCCTCCACCGCCTCGTCATCGCTCACGGTCCTGGTCAGCAGCACTGGCTCGTCGATCAACGCCGTCACCAGCGTCGAGGCTGTCACGCGATCGAGTGCGGACAGCTCTCTCACAGTGCTCGCCAGTACCAACAAGTCGTTGGCCAGCGTCGCAGACAGCTCCCTTACCGTACTGGCATCATCTCTCACGGTCGCGGATACCTCGCTCACCACGCTAGCGAGTGCCAACGCTGCCACTGCGTCCACGGCAAGCTCGTCCCTGACGGTGCTCGCATCCACGAACAAGTCGCTGGCCTCGGCGGCCGATTCCTCGCTGACGGTGCTTGCGTCGTCACTGACGGTGGCCGACTCATCGCTCACTGTGCTGGCGAGCACGAATGCTGCCACGGCGTCGACCGCATCGTCCTCGCTTACGGTCCTAGCGTCCACCAACAAGAGCCTCGCAAGCGCAGCTGACTCGTCGCTTACCACGCTCATCTCCTCGATCCAATCGTCGACCGACGCACGCATGACTGCAGGATCGATCTGATCGCTTCCGCGGATGGCTAAACGGTCAACGCCGCTTTGCATGCCTCGCAGGCATTACTGGCGGCATCCCACGCCTTCCGGTCGGTCGTCCACGGGGTGTGCTGCGTGGGGGCTGTATCCCCTGTGCCGTCAAATCGGCCGGTGAACACGAGCCCCAGTCCCGCGCCGCAAACGATCGTCGTCACGTTCTCGCGCGTCGTCGCGAGGTGCAGGCGGTCATCGCGCTTGTGCCAGCCGACAAGACTGGAGAACACCATGCCAGTTTTCGACTCGCCGTCGTTCGTGCCCTTCGTCTCTCCGCAGCACGAGCAGCGGTCTCCCGGAGTCAGCGCCTCGGGCCCACCCAGGCTGTAGCTCACACACCCAGCGCAGATCTTGGTCATCATCACGCCTCCGTCCTCATTATAGCGCATGCATCAAAGGATCACCATCGATTACGATACAGATGAGTACCGTGCTCGGACACAGTGACGCTATGCGACCGGAACTGGTGTGTTCCTTCCGCTCCGAGAATACCTGTGCTTTTAGCCGATGCTCGCGAGCATGAGTGGGCCCTGGATCCTGATGAAATGAAATTTTAGCACATGCATCGCAAGCTCACCGTCGGCATCACCGTCCACCTGACCGCGGCGCATGGCACCAGCATCTGGTCCGCGGGCGCGTCGCAGAACTGCGTCTTCCTTGTCGCAGCGCTGCGTGCGTGCCCCAGCGTGGGACGCGTCTATCTGGTGAACTGCGGCGATGCCGAGAGCCCGCCCGCTGCCTATATGCTGGCGGGTGTCCCTGGCCTCGAGGTGGTGAAGTTCAACGACGTGGTGGACCAGCTCGACGTTCTGATCGAGGCGGGTTCGCAGGTCTCGGCAGAGAACGTCGCCAAGGTGCGCGCGCGGGGTGGTCGGTGCGTGGCCTACCGCTTCGGCAACAATGCGCTCCTCGACGTGGAGCGGATGCTGCGGGGTCCGCTCTCGCGGCAACTAGGAGACATACTGGCGCCCGCAGCGCTCGACGCGCTCAAGCCGCTGCTCAAGGCGAAGGACGGCGGCGCCATGTTCAACGGCGCCGCCTTCGACGCGGTGTGGACGATTCCGCAACATGAGCGCACGTGCCGCTCGTACTTTGAGCTCACGCTGCGGGCACCCGTGCGCGTCGTGCCGCACATCTGGGAGCCGACTTTCGTGAACGCAGCGATCGCAGAGTTTCCCAAAGAGCCGAGCACGGCCGCTCTCTCGTTCGGATACAAACCGGGAGCTGCGAAGAAGCGGATCAGCATCTTCGAACCGAACCTCAACATCATCAAAAATGCGGTCTTCCCACTGCTGGTCGCAGAGAGTGCGTTTCGTCGCCGGCCCGACCTCATCGAGCACGTTTGGTGCACGAACGCGATGGATCTGATCCAGCTCCCGATGTTTGAGAGCTTCGTGTGGTCGCTCGATCTGCAGCGCACAAAAAAGGCTGATGGCAATCCGCACGTGACCTTCGACGGAAGGTACAACCTGCCCTACTGGCTATCGAGGAGCACCGATTTCGTGCTCAGCTTCCAGTGGGAAAATGGTCTGAATTACGCCTATTACGACGCGCTGTACGGTGGTTATCCGCTGGTGCACAATAGTGAGCTGCTGCCGAAGGGGGTGGGCTACTACTACGAAGGCTTCGACGCGGCCGATGGTGGCAACACCCTGATGAGCGCGCTGCTTACGCACGACAGCCGCGCGGAGGAGTACCGCTGGAAAGCGGGCGCTTTCCTCGACACTGTGCGGACCACCTATCCCGCCAACGTCGAGACGCACGAACGGGAGCTCGTCAGGCTATTTGCCACCGTGTAGAAGCTCCAGGTCTTCGGCTTCTCGCTTGGTAGCCAGTTCTACCGAGCCGCGTAGCTCGGTCACCTCGTCAGCCTCTCCAAGTTCGAGAATGACCTGAGACATCCCAACGATAAACCCACGACGGCTCAGGGCTGCGTAGGCTCTGTCGGCGGCCGAGCGAGAATCACCGGTTGTGAAGATCGCGCGACAATAGGCATCATCAATAGTTAGCATGGTTGGCGTTGTTGCTGAGCATATAGCACATTATTCGACGCCTGACTCTCCGCGCCACCTTGCCTCATACGTCTCGACGCGAATTTTTAACAGGATGTAGCCGGCAAGACTCTCCGCGTCTCCATGCCGCGAATTGCCCAGCACAGCACGCCCGATAGCCTCGGGAAGTTCGTCGGCCTCAGTCGGTGTGACGGGGCGATGGTGATCATGGATCATGGCTGTCACCCATGCACCACGGAACAGGCTTCGAGATGTTGATGCATGTAAATGGCGTGTGCATGGCGATCATCAAGCTTTATTCCGAGGCGTGTGACGCTGATGACAAATGCGCCGAAATATATCGCGTCGAGGCCATCGATATCCCACATCTCTAATCTCTTAGTTCGCCAGAGGTCGGCGAATTGCTGCGTGTGTTGGCGAATGTCGTTTTTTGCCGCAGCCCATATCGCAGATTCCAGTGGGTGCGCCTGAGTAAACTCAGCCGACAGATGCTCAACGTCTCGCAAGGTTTTCATGGTTTCCTCAGCATAAATACCGTCGTCTGAAAAATGGTGCCCGCATAAATCGCGGGCCACCATCGGTCAATAACCGGCGCCCACGACGTCGGCAGTAGCGCCATCGCGACCACCCCACCGACGAACAGCGCGATCGACACTGGGATCACGATGATCATGAGGACGAACCACCATTTCGGTAGGGTGAATGCCCAGTCGAAATATGTTCTCATCATCAACTGCTCATAGCACATCGCATTTGGCACCGTCGCCATGATCGCTGGCATAGTGGAGCGGCTCGAACTCGGGATGCAGGGTCGTGGAGGCCCATTTGGCGATCGCTGCAATCTTACCCCGCAGGTCATCGCACGCTGCCTGCGCTGTGGGACCTGTCCCCCTGAGCGCGCGTTCTCTGTCATAATCGACCGTCAGCCCTTGAGGTAGCGCGCTGCCGGCCAGGGTAGCGTCCCAATATTGAACGTAGTTCGATCTGCCGCTACAACAGTGGTCAAGGACCATCGAAAATGGACCGATGACGGCGCGGTCGATTTTATGGCCAGTAACCATATCGTCCAAATATGGCTTCAGGTCAGCACTCAGTTCGCCATCGTCCCGTCTCACCGTAATAGTCTCGGTCATGTGATTCCTCCTAAACAGGATCATAGCACTTCACACTGAAGCTCGTAGAGCTTTTTAGCTAAGTCAGATTGACTTTTGCTCTTCGGACGATGTGGCCTCGATCGGGAGAATTGGCATTGGTCCCACCGTGCGTCCATCGGGCAGCATGACGACGATCGAGGCTTGTGATTTCACCTGCTCATGCACCGAACCATCAGGGTACACGTGCCGCACGATCTCCGCCGGAGACACGAAAGCGATCACGCCAGCCGGCACGCGTTCATCTGACACGACATTGATCCGGGAGTCTCTCATAGGGACGCAGTTTATCATATCGCGCTGATGCGCGCACGAACGGGAACTGACGAACCTATTCGTGTAGTTCTTCGACGGACGCCATGATCTCAGCCTCTATCTCCGGGTCCGCGGCGAGTAGATTTGCGGCGACCGACGCGCCCTGGTCGAGGGCGGCGTTCCTGGCGGTTTTCAGCTCCGTTCGAATGATCTCCCCGAGTTCGTCAAGGCCATTGCCGGACAGTGCAATCTCGCGCCTCGTGTCCGAGGGGAGCGCGTAGAACGCCGTCGTGATTCTTTTTATGGATTCATCGCTTTTCATCGGGTGGTGCATCCTCCGAGGAACCCTTAACACATCGCACTGAAGCGCTCAAGTAGCGCTCATCAGGTAGGGACCGGGTTCGAGCCCCGACAGTGCGTCCGCGCAGTTCATTGGAGCCGCGCTCAAACCTCATCGCCATGGGTCGCGGTGAGACTGAAAGGAGGCCAGCAATGGCAGACCCCGTGGGCAGTGCGGGCCCTAAATCCGCAGGGGATAGCGGCGCGTCCGGTGCGCCGAGCGGCAGCGATGCGCCCAAGTACATCACGGCCGAGGAATTGGACGAAAAACTGAGCGGCGCGTTCGGCAAGCGACTCGGTGAGCATAGCCGATCGCTGACGAAGCAATTCACCGAGATGCTCGCCAAAGGGCAAGAGGACCTCCTGGGCAAGATCGGCACCTCGCTGGAGGAAAAGTTCGCCGCGCTGAAACCCAAAGAAGAACCGAAACCGGCGACACCGGCTGGCAAGGACGCTCTGGCCGCAGTCAAGCTTGAGGAGCTGCCCGAGTGGCAGCAACACAAGGCAGCATTTGACGCCCAGCAGAAGGAGCTTCTGCGGTTCAAAAAGCAGGCAGAGGAGAGCGAGAAGAAAGCCCAGATCGAACGAGAGCGTTCCCGCTCGACGGCCCTGCGCACGGCCGCGATCGAGGGGCTGGGCAAGGTCGGCATCACGCCAGATCGCGCCGAGCACGCGCTCGCGTTCATCAACAGCAGGGGCTACCTCACCTATGCCGACGACGGCAAAGGCGACGACATCGTGTTTCGCGCCGGAGAGAGCGAAGTTCCGCTCGTCGATGGACTGAAAGCGTGGGGCAAGACGCCCGACGCGAAAATCTACCTTCCTCCGCAAAACCCACAGGGGAGCGGAGGTGGGCCTGGGGCGCCGGGTAATGGCGCCAGCAACCCGTATACCCAAATCGAGCAACTCCTCACGGAGCATGTTCGAGGCCGGTAAGAAGATCACGAAAGAAGGATTCAGATGGCCGGAGAGACTTTTTCAACGCTCAGCGTGGCACTGTCGCAGCTCTACACTGCGCTGATCGCCGATCAGCGCAATATGGATGCGATCGAGCTCGGAATCGTGCCGATCGTGCCGAACGACTCCGGCAAGAATATCGCATGGGTCGCCAAGTTCGATGGCACGAAAGCGACGACCGTTTTCGCTGAGGGGTCGATCGTCGATCGAAATACTGAGTTCACGAAGACCAAGAAGGTCCCCGCGGTGCTCAATTTCGGCAACTATCGCAGCCCCACGCAGGTGAGCGATTTGGCCGCCATCCTCGCAGCGTCGGCTGATGGCTCGCCCACGGAGCTGCGCCAGCTGGTTGACAGCGAGATCCGTGACTCGCTGACCCAGATCACCAAACAGGTCGCGATCGACTTCTACACGGGCACCGGGACCAGCGGCGGCAACCCCAATATCGTGGGGCTCGCTGGCGGAGCCGCGCTTTCTACCGGCACCTACGCGACGATCGATCGGGCTGTCGACACGCAGTGGGCTGCGAACGTGCTGGCCAACGGCGGTGTCGATCGACCCCTCACCGACGACCTACTGCGCCAGGCTGAGGTCGCGGTGTTCAACGCTGGTGGCAAAACGCCCAACATGATCCTGACGACCGGCAACGTGCATCGCAAATACGCCGGCCTGATGAGCCCCATGCTGCGGATCAATGGCGCCGGCCCTGCTCCTGCGCAACTCGGGATGCTCGGCGCGAACGACCTTTTCTGGGGCAACATGCCGGTGTACAGGTCATCGCGCGCGCCCGCGAAGAAGCTGTTCATGTTCAACACGTCGAATGTGCGGCTGGTGTTCCCGCGCGCGTTCATCCCGCAGGCGTCCGTGCCGACGAATGTGTTCGTGCAGCGGATGGGTCTCGACCTCAAGCAGCAATACATGCTGCCGATCATCGTCTCCCCACTGGGGAACCTCGGCAATACCCTCGAGTTCAACGTCTACACGTATGTGCAACTCCAGGTGCTCGACCCGAATGCAGTCGCGACGATCGCGGACATCTCCGAGACCTGACAGTCATCTCAATAATTCACCATCATACCGGCTTGGCGTGTGAGCGCCGGGCAGGGAGAAGGCATGCACTCACATTTCCACATGACCACGTGGGAGAATCCCACGAAACACGAACAGCGATTCCTCCTGCACGCTGGCCCTGGTGCCGATCCGATGGAGGTCGTCATTCAGCCTGGGGACACCGCAAATGTCCTGGCGATCTATGACGATGCGATCTGTACGGTCCGTAACGGCGTCGTCGTGGGCGGTCTCGCGCCTCTCCTCGTGGCAAAGGGCAGGGTGGCGGTGCCTGTACACGATGCGATCGCAAAGGCAGCCACTCTCGGGGACGCCGAGCGGAAGCTGATCGCAGCGACTGGCTCCAGTGCCGGTGGCTCCAGCCTGGAGCCGATGGTGGCGCTCGAGCAGAAGAACCGAGAGCTCGAGGCGAAGGTCGATCTCCTGAGCGCCATGATGGCTGGGCACCCCGGATCGCCGGCCGTGCCGGCGCCGGCCGCGGGACCTGCGCCCTCTGGCAAACCCCAGCCGACGCAGAACCAGCCCGGCCGAGGCTGACAATGGCGATCTCCGAAGCTCGGCGCGTGAAGATCCGATTGTACATGGGCTACAATTTCGCGGTTGATTTCCCGTCGAAAGAGGCCCTGATCAACCGGATCCAGGCGTCGGGCGACGGTGGGATCATGCCGGACGGCTCCACCGAGAACGAAGCGCTCTCGATCCTCGATGACCTTGCAGCGATCGAACTGCAACGACAGGGGCTGCGCTCCACCGCGGACGCCGGTGACGTCGACGAGCTGCGCACGGATGCACCTCGTGGCGGGCTCTACCTCCGCCAGGAGGGGCGCATCCTGGTCAAGCGCCTCGCGCGGCTTCTCGGCGACACCCCGCAGTATGACGCCTTTGGCCCGGGGCAATGGTGAGCCCGCGGGACCGGTTCCTGGGTCTAGCGGACCGGCTGCGGTCGAAGGCGAGCCCTACGCAACTGTCCGGGGTCGCTGGCTTCGACGTGCGGACTGCACGCGTCATCGTGCGCTCGCGGGTGTGGACGGGCGGCCACCCCCAGACGGGGGCCCCCGTCGTCACGAATCTGGAGATCTTTCCGCGCCCCCACGTGCAAGGCGCATCTGGAGGCCTTCTCATTGGGCCCATCACGCCATTCTACCCGGGGCCGCCCGCTGGTGGATATACGCCTGAGCAGCTGAATCCGG